>Ga0056128_1005830_pt1 | contig 15505 bp, 13 predicted proteins | sample WorMetLIZISLAND2_FD_71113 | JGI IMG/M metagenome (GOLD analysis project Ga0056128, IMG submission 71113) | Marine gutless worms symbiont microbial communities from Max Planck institute for Marine Microbiology, Germany - Olavius geniculatus... ...
CCGAGATGGCTTGTCAAGGCAATCGTTCTGTAGTTGCTGCATTCCATAGCACTGCCTTTCTTATGTAGCAGAACTAGAACTGACTTTTTCCATTCTGTAGGCGCGATACCCGTCTTCCATCCTTCTGGGGTAAATAAATCGAGTACTGGCATGTCTCATGATGTCTGGCTGGGATCAAGAAATGGCGCGTTCATCTGTGTCAGGTGGCTGGTAACACCATGTACTCCCGTATGGCAGATGACGCTCCGTAGCTGTGCTATGGGTTTCTTATAAAAAAAGCTATACATGATTTTTAACCATATAATCTTTAATGTTACAGGTTGCTTCATAATGAACTTTCTCGTGGTCGGCGGTGCGGCCAAGTCGTTCGGCATACTGTATGTCGAGTTCGTTGATAAATACGAAACTTCGTCCAGTGGAACTCTGTCGATAGTTGCCCTCTCCCAGAGTCTGTGCATGCTGCTTGGTGAGTAGTAGACTACTACCACTAGTAGTTTTTACATACTGTAAATAATGAATATTGAGGACTGACCGATCGACCTCGCTTCCTGGAACGTTTCAAGAAGTCATATCGCAACGACCAGTCATCAGATCGCTGCCTGTTTGATTCGAGGGTTGCGTTTTTGAGTATGAAGAACGTGATTGTACATTACCTTGGTTACAGAGCTATGAAAACGGAGATCATCGCGCCCTGTGGGTCTTATGGCTTGGGAAGGACTTTACGTTATCGTTACGTTTTTTTGCTAATATATTATCGTAAAGTGCTATGTGTGCAGGTCCGGTGGCAAACATGCTGGCGGTGCGGTTCACCAGTCGTCGGGTGGTTATGGTCGGCGGTGTAACAATGTCTCTCGGGTTTCTTCTAACCGTCTTTGCACCTAACATCATCTACCTCTACTGCAGCTACGGACTGCTCGTCGGTATGTTGACAAAACAGCGCTTAACGTGCGCCGGTACCGTCCGGTATGCAGTGTACCGGCACTTATTTTGGAGGCGGTACCTTTTACCGCCAGTTTTTTTAATGTCAAAATGGCGGTACGCTGTGCAGCATATATACGGGGTTGGCTTTGCAAATTGCTACCCAGCAGATGCGTTTCTGAAGCTCAAAATGCATCAAAACATGTTTTCGGCTGTATAGCTCTGCCTCGAATCCGCTGGAGGAGCTTACGACGCTCCTTCATGCAAGCTCTTATTCGGCTGGGGACTCAGTACCCATTGCTTTCCTTTTGATCGATCTCAGCATCTCGATTGACAGTTCCAGCACTTTTTTTATCTAAGTGTGCGGTGCCACGGTCTGGTGGTCAACGCGTGGCTATCTATGATAGGTGAACTGACGATATGTTTCGTCTTCTTACTGAGCGTCTTTGCAGCTAAAATCATTCACTTGCGCGGGCGTTCTACTGCTATACTTCGGACGCGTACAGAGCGACGTAACCAAACTGAACTGAACTGACATGGTGTAGTTTTTGACGAACTGACCAATGGGCAAGCAGTAATGCATTACAGTAGGCACCGTTTAACGGCGTCGGTGGCCTACGCGATTATGGTCACGTACGCGTCTATCAATGCCAAGTGGGCTCGCCGTACTTGCCCATTGGTCAGTTCCTCAAAAACTAAACCGTGTCAGTTCAGTTCATTTCAGTTAAGGTGCGGTCACACGTCCGGGGTGTGACCGCAGCTTTAGGCCTACATCGCTCTGTACGCGTCTTTACGGACTGTTCGTCGGTATGTTGTAGTGTCATATTATTATCGTGTGAGTCCTCGTTGTAGGCGTGGGCTCGGCGCTGGCCTATTCGCCCAGCATCGTGACAGTCGGCCAGTACTTCGAGCGTAGACGCACACTCGCCAACGGCCTGTCAGTAGCCGGCAGTGGTGTCGGTAACTTCGCCATTCCGCCGCTGATTCGCCTGTGCGTCGACCAGTTCGGACTGTCGGGGGCTCTACTGATTCTATCCGCCATCATGCTGCACGTCTGCCTCGCTGGAGCGCTGCTGCGACCTCCCGTAAGCAACTTATGTTGTACTTGTTGCCGAGTTGATGTCAGAGGCGGATTTAGGCATGTTTAGCATGTTCGGCTGAACAAGGGCTCCCAGAAAAAACCTCCTCAGGCCACAGTATGCCAGACAGCAGCGCGGCATTTTCTGACCTCTGGGTCACTGGGCCTCTTTATGGCAAGTTGCGGCATTTACAAATTTAGTTGGTGCCGCACGACATTTTCTTGTCTCGGGGGCTCCGTGCGTTGTATGCTGAGATCTGTCGGCTTTTATGGTGATGGAACATAGTTGCAGTAAACTTTCAGAAACGCTTTTGTGAAAAAAATATCATTTTCGTTCTAGTTATAGTATAGCTGATGTACTACAGTTAGTAGTAGTTGTCGTTGTGGTGGTGGTGGTGATTGTACTAGTGGTTTAACAGCGCTGGTTTCAATTGCGTCCAGGGCGGCCAGAAGATGTCCAACCAAGCAGCGGCGACAGCAGCACAGAGTGAATCGAAAGCCTTGGCCGACGATCATCTCTGCTCTATGACAGCCGTCACCGCCTGCTGTGGTCGACTGTTTGACTGGCAGCTGCTGACAAACGGCGTCTTTCTCATCTACGGCTTCTCCGCAATGTTCATCTTCACCGGCTATCCACCACTGTACATCATGCTGCCTGACCATGCCCGCCATATCGGCATCGGCCAGTTATTTTCTATTTTATATTTTAGTTCTTGTTGTAGTTGTAGAAAAAGGTAAAGGTGAAGTCCGTCACTGGCTGTAGAGTTTCTTACATGACACAAACTCGTGACCACAAGTGCTTTACAATTTCGGAAGTGGCAGCTGATCGGCATGAGCTAATGATACCGCAGCACACTATGCAGTCATCCATTGCTCACGTTAGCGAACAATTGGACCCGCGGTTTGCAGTTAGTATTCTACCACCGCCTTCGCCCTGTATAGCCCGTAGGCTAGTACTTATTTCTCATCTTGCTCAGGGTAGGGGCAGAGTTGGTCTGAGCATACAGTAAGTTAGCAACTCTCTCAAGTTTGCTTGCAAATGACACGTGGCGAGAATTGAACCGTAACCTGAAAGTTATGACTCCCGGCCTGTCCGCTACCAAGTAACAATTCTGGGCAGGTCAACCACCAGACCACGTGACCTACACAGGCTCCAATCGTGAGCAACTTGCCCAGAATTGTTACTTGGTAGCGGACAGGCCGGGAGTCGAACTCGCGGCCTATTGGTCCCGAATACAATGCCCTAACCGCTAAGCTACCAAGCAATAGTAGTAGTACCACTGTGTTTAGGAAAAAACACTCACTCATATTTTTTCTATACATCTGTGGTTGTGGCTAGATTTGCTTCAATTTTGACTTTTATAGAATGCCTAATTTCTCCCAAAAAATACCTTGAAAATTTTGTGTACATCGAAACCTATTCCACGGAGATATAAAAGAAAACGCGAGTGGGTGTTTTCTTCGTAACACACCGTAGTGGTATAATAGCTGTTTACGTGTTTACAGGTAAGTCCGGTGCGGCGTTCCTGGTATCCATCCTCGGCTTGGCGGACGTCGTCGGACGCATCGGCTTCGGTTTTATCGCAGACTTCGATCTCATTCCAAAGCGGGTGATCTTCGTGGGTTGCATGGCTGTCGCGGGCAGTCTGGTCTGCATACTGCCGAGGATTGAGGGCTACGTCGGCCTGGCTGTGATGTGCGGCGTCACGGGTCTGTTTGCTGGGGCGTTCTTCACGTTCTTGATGGTGCTGCTCGCCGAGAAGCTGGGAGTTCATCGCCTGCACAGCGCCTTCGGTCTCACGGCCATGTTCATGGGCATCTCGTTCTTCTACTCCGCACCAATAACTGGTATGTCCAAATGGTTTTGCTTTTTGGCCTTAAGGTGTTCTCAGAGACAAATTTTAAGGAATTGGCTTTGGCCTCAAGGGTCAAGTCCTTAGCTTTTTCCTTGCCTTGGCCTTATGGTAAGGTTTTGCCCTTGGGAGGTCAATATTTTGGCCTTGAATGTAATCGAAGGAAAATTTTGAGTTCTTGTCCTTGGCCAGTATTTGCGGCTAAGTCTTTTGCCTTAACTTTGGCTTTAGCCTAAGCATAGGCTTCGAGGGTTAAGTCCTTGGCATTGAGGTGTCGTTGAAAACAAATTTTGAGTCCATGGTCCTGGGGCCGAAGTCTTCAGCTTTGGCCTTTACGCCAGTCTTTGTTGATGACGTTTGTGTGAATAATTGCTATAATTGTGAGTGTTGTTGTCGTGCATGGTTAGTAAAATGAAGTGCAGTTTAAGACGGCGGTTTGGCTTAGTTGGTAACGTCGTTGGTCACGTCAATGAAGTTAATCGACGCCGGGCCCGGTTAGTACTTGATACCTGCAGACGGGTATATACCCAGCCACTCAGGTCAACTCAGCCTGGCCATCCCTTTCTGGGTAGGCGGAATGAGTGCCAGCAAATGCTGGGGGCGTAAACAGGCACACCGCGCGATGCACTAGCCCCATATCTGTGGTCCGGCAGTGTACACTGGTGTCTGGCTGAGAGCTAAGGAAATGAAGATCAGGGATATTGGGTTAGTGCATCACGCTGTGTGCCTCTTCACACCCTATTTTTTGCTAGTACTCATTGCGCCTACCCATAGAGGGATGGCCAGGCTGAGTTGACCTGGGTCGCTGGTTACATACCGAGGTGATTTACTCATCTGTGGTCAGCTATCCAAGTACTAACTGGGCCCGGCGTCGATTAACTTTGTTGATGCGATTTACGACGTTACCGACTACACAAAACTGCCACACAGCATAAATTGCAGGTAATTAGCGGCATATCGTGTCAGCCGTTGCGGCCATGCGTCTTATTGTTTAGTCTTCCACTCACATGGTATGCAGCGTGTTAACAGCCGGTTTATGTGCTGATAGGCATACCAACGCCGACTTTCTTTCTGCCCATAGGCCTACTTACCATAAAACCTCTAATAAATGCCGGAGCGTGATAGATTTTATCTCACAAGTATCTCAGAAATTTCTTTCCCGTTAAAACAATGCAGGTTATGGAATGGGAACAGTAAAAGTTATCTCAGCACAACTTACTACAAAGTATACGCATAGCCGTTTCTTGACGTGATGTGAGAGACTGTAGGTAATTATATGCTTATTAGAGCTGTTCAGGAATTACTTTTTCCCTCCGATTCCTTTGTCAACGCTTTGTTCCCATTTCCATTCTCTCCTGATACCATTATTTCCCATTTCGATTTCCGTACATACGTGCAGTTGTTCTGGGAATTTTTGCTCACGTAAAATATATGCTATCCCGGCTCCCGCTGCTTTGTTTCCACTCCAATCCCATTCCAATTATAACTTATAAGCCACGCTTTTCTCGTTTCTGTGCGCTTTCCCTCTGCCATTCTAGTGTCTACCTAGGGGGCTTGGTGGAGGAATGTTTAGGACGCTAAACATACGATCTACAAAGTTGTGAGTTCAACTCCCGGTCGGGTTGCTATCAAGCAGTTACATGTACTACTAAGATGACTGTCTTCGGATAGGTATATCATCTCGGTATATAACCAGTCACCCACGTCAACTCAGCCTCCCGTCCCTGCTGGATAGGTAAATCAAGTACCGGCCTGCTTGGTTAGGGTTAAGGTGGAACACGTTTACCTATGTCGCAGGTGACGTTTCGTAACTCTGAGATGGGTTTCGCGGTAAAGAGTTGACCCTTTGACCTTTAACCTTTAACCTGTTTGTCTGTCTCTGTGTCTCTCTACATGTCCGTGTGTCTGTGTCCAGGCTATCTGAAAGACGCAACTGGCACGTGGCATGGGTCCTATATGTTCGCCGGTTTGTCAATATTGGCCGGCGTGGTCGTCTTACTGCTGGACCCTGTCGCTGTCAGACACGAAGAACGAAAGCTACAACGACTCGAACAACGACAACAACAACAACTACAACAACGAGCTTCTAGTGACGCCTCGGACGTCTAGGTCAATAGCTTCAGCTTAATGCGCAACGTCTCTGATTAATTCTAAGCTTTTTACAGCACGGAAACAGCGCAATGGTATTGCGTAACTTGCTTATGTTTGTGAAGCGTATTGTTTACTGGACGCTTAACCCAGCTTTGGAATATAGAAACTCACCCAGCTCTGGGTGTGAGTAATTCTCCATATAGCCTATTGATCAGAAGTCGAAACGAAGCTTTTTGAATGTTTTTCAGGTCAGATTAGCAACTGTTGATCGCGGTGTTGATTGTTAATCTGTGGCGTCGTCAAACGGTCCAAGGGGCTGGCCGGGGTCCCTTAAAGAAAATTGTAGAAAGATGTCTTTTTGTCGGTTGAAAAATACGTTTTTAGCTGAAAATCTCTATTTGGGGAAATTTAGGTGCAAAATTGAAATTTTGAGTATCCATAGTCTTTATCGGAAACCTGTAGCTGTCTCTAAAAAATTGCAACTTCCTACCTACAACTTTTTTTAACCCACGACGCTACTGGTTTCGATTGATCATTTTGACAGACTTGTACACTATGGCTTATCATGTATGGCGTATCGTTTTTTTACTCACATTTTACGTGATACAGGTCAAAACTCTGGCTATAACAGGGCCGGGGAAGGAACAATCGCCCGCACGGACGTTCGCCCGCATAGGCACCCACCCGCTCGGGCAATTGCTCGTAAAACCCGTATGAACAATGGCCTGCTACTGCCGGGGAGGACGCAGAATAGGACAATAGCTTGTATCGGCACACCAACACGTTGCTTGCGTTGTTTTGTATTGTACACTTAATTTACTCACTATTGTCACTCTGATGTTACAGAAGCTGTTTCAGGCCTATAGAATGTGTGTGAAATACGCAAAAGTGCACTAACTTAATAGTTTTTATAAGCATAATTACGAAGTGCGTTAATTGCGTTGTCGTAGGCCTACAGTAATCCTATATTAAATTACACAGTGCAGCAAAAAGTAGCCCCCTAAAGTTTTTCGCTGTTTTCTCAGCAACCATTTGGAATTTTAATTTGAAATTTTCCAGTTTTGTTTACTAAAACCTTCTACATTTAACTGCCAAGTGAAATGTAAACTTTTGGGTGGTTGGTTGTCGTGGCAACATGCAGTGGGGGGTAAATTAAAATGACATCATTATGCATTGCCGTTGAAGATTTTTGTTCTGATAATATGATAGGCCTGTTAATCGCAAGTTCGCAATGCACAGTCTACTAAATATTTACAGTTTAAATGTGCTCTGTTCGTACAAACATTTATAATTCTGTTGAAACTAAAATCTTTCTCAACATACACGCAAATTGTCAATAAAACAGCGTTCATCGTTCGTTAATCAGTCGCGAGGAAATGACAAATTTATTCGCACAATAACATAACTTGTTCTCATCGGCAGATGAAATACGGCATATAATAAAAGTAATACGTGCGTAAAGTAAACTAGAAATTTAAATTAGAGTAGAAAAACTCATTTTGAGAATTATGTCCACTCTAGGCATATGGTGTTTCACTACGCACAGGCTGAATCAAACAGCGTTCGTCGTTTGCTAATTCAATTATCACGGAAAAATGACATTAATTATTTGCATAATAACTTCTTAGTAACATAATTAAAAGTAACGATGAGTATCAGAAGTAGGCCCTATAAGAAATGTTTATGGGTAGACAAACAATACGACATCATTCAGCTAAAACTTGCGGGTAGGCCTAGTTATATTCAAATTATCGTGCCTGCCTCCACGTACGTCAGTCACGTGAAAGAGTTTCGTGTTGTTATTTCCTCACAAATATACGCTAAATTTTGGGTTATTTTGGTATTTTCGCTGAAAAAAATTGTTCAGAGGACTCCCGTCTCTGGTGGCTGTAGCTTAGCAAACCTCGGTTATTCTCCAGCATATCAGAACATTTCACGGCGAGGACAAAAAGCAAAAAAAATGATTTTTGGTGGATCAACATGTGCGCTTTACAACTTTTTCACTCATGACACGTGACTTGGGGCGATGACATGACTGGCAGCGTCAAGCAATGCCTTTGGCGTTTTGGCGCCAGCGCTGTACTCTGCCCACAGCTTGTGAAGCTTGTCGGTCGACGTCTTGTAAGTTAACTAAAGGGTTAAAGGTGGTGTTATAGCTCTTAATGGAAGCCCATTTCAGAGCTACGGAGCGTCACTTGCCGTATGGGATCCCAGTGTTACCTGCCACCTGACACAGGTGAACGCGCCCCGCCTTAACCCCATGCAGGCAGATAGGCCGGTACTCGATTTACCTACCCCGTAGGGATGGAAGGCTGAGTTGACCTAGGCGGCTGGTTACATACCGAGATGGTTTACCTGCCCGCCGGCAGTCACCCATCGCAGTACTAACCCGGCCGGGCGTAGAATAACTTCGTTGATCGAATCAAACGCGCCACCAACGGTCGACGTCTTGTATGTGTGCCTCGCCGACCTGACGGCGTCCTCCCGTCTCACGAACTCTGCCGTCATCGTCACGAGGCGCACCAATTGATGGAGAAGATAGCAGAACACGTAGAACTGCAGCTGGCCGCGCTGCCCACGCTGGTTGAGGCGATTGTGGTAGGCCTATCCCTCGACGTCGTTGTTTGTACGGACGTCGAGGCTGGACACCAAAATGTCACGTGGCGTGAACAGTCGACCGCGAACCCACTGGCTGTCGACGTAGTCATACAAGTCGATGATCGTCTGCGAAGTCTCCTGTTCCATCGCCCGTCGAAGTCGGTCGAACGTCGGCTCTATGTACTCGTGGGGCAGGACCGGCAGCGCCATCAGTCGGCGGCACAGCAGTCTCGTGCCAACGTCGTTTATAGGGTGTTTACACGATCCAGCAAACGTGCAGCATTAGCACGTGTATTTTGAATACATTTGCTGGACGTTTGCTGGATCGTGTAAACATCCCATTAGATACATGTATGCCTGTGCAAGTCCGAGCTGCGTCACTTTGCGATAGATTGCTATTTGAAGCAATATGACTCGTATTCGCCAGGTGGCGCCACTGTTGCACATAATTAATTTCAATAACTTATGTTGTCGTGTTGAGAATGAAACGACCTTGATTTCTGCAAAAAAATCGTGTAGATCTAAGCAGTATTTCTGAAGTTAGAAGCTATATAACAGAGTGGCCCCGTTTTTTGGGCCTCCCTGTACACTATATTGGCAGCATTGTAAAGTAGGCGTTATGATTAGCAACATTCCACTCTATCAAAAATATTACGCGCATCGTCTTAGTTCATTCTTAAGTAAAATTAGGCCTATGATATCTTTACGTTTAATCACCTTTTCAAAGTGCATTCATAGTAACGAAAAAAATGACAGTATTTTTGGTTTCGATCAGGAAAACAATGTTGATGAAGCAGCGTATAGGCCAAGTTAGGAAAGTTATGGCTCTGCTTGGGTGTACCTGCGTGTAATGGAACAAGCAGCCGTGGAGTTAAACGGTTGGAATGACGGTTCGTATACGGCCTGCCACAGAGCGCCTTCGAAATCAGCTGGGATGCTCTGGACGTTCCGTGCTTCCGGTAGTAGATCAACAAGTCTACGAATGACGGCGGTTTGGTCTGCCGCTCTGCGTCCTGACATCACCACGAGTGCCACAGGCTTGCGCGTCGTACCGTGTTTCACAAACACGTGGACGGAGAACACAGCTGGGTGAAAAGCGCTCTTATACGAGATACGTACCACATCCGCGCGCGATGCAGCATCTGCAGCATGGTCGTTGTTGCCAGGATTATATGTCGACCTCACTCCACTTGAACGTCGGCCTGCAGGAATCCCTCGGCTATCTGTTCGCGGTTCAGCTCGAACCCGATATGAGTGGAGTTATTTGGGCGCACCTTCTGTCGTTTTCTGTTCGCCTGGCGGGCCAGAGTGACTGCCAAGAAGTGTAGAAAATAAATCCAAGCCCTCTGGAGCCACCTACTGCAAAAGAACTTGCTCTACAGTATCAGACGCGGAGGCAAATACTCGCTTGCACTTTTATTTCTTTCACTTCTTTTCGTACTTTCGATCGGTGGACAACAGTGCGGGTTGGCGCCAACCACGAACGCGTCGTCTGTTTGCGTCACTTGTGCATGACACGTCAGAGCGTTTGATCGGTAGGAACATCTTCAGACGTAACCGTTGGGTCGTTGCTTGTTCTTCTTCAGCGTGTATTGAAAGCCTCTGTTGTCGACCAGCAGATCCTTGCCGCGCGCCGTGCCGCCAACGCCCGTGTTGGCCACAGACTCTGGACACCGTTCCTCGACAGTTATATCAGATTCTTCTGGCTGCTGTGGAATCTCGAAAGATCCAAGGCTCTGTTCGACGGACGCGGTTGGTAAATTAGCTGTTTCCTGAACGACGAAAGTAGCGTTAGCAAGCATGTGCACTGCAGGCTGCCAAAAATAGCAAAATTGGTCGAAATCTGACAAACATATCACAAAAATAAAAAGGTTGACGTTTTCGAGATAAACTGTACAACGTATTATATCTTGCTTAAGTCAGACTGAATGTAAGTTATTTTTAACAGCAACTGCTGCTTTCTGCCGATCAGTGCGTTATTGATCTAACTAAAGCGTTCGACACCGTTAATAGACCTGTTCAGTCGAAGCTGCTGTCCAAGCTCAACCGCCGGACAAAGTTTGTGAACATCTCACAACAATTTTATGATGGAATGCTGGTTCTGTCTCGTGACCTTTCATCATTTCTAATGTTGCCGCACGATACACGACGTGTGAACGTCCGATGATCTGAGGTACCGACGTCCCACCTCAGTGACAAGTTCGCAGTCGTCCGGCAGGTAGTACTACAGTGGAGCGAGATCGTGTGCAAAGACTTGTACACCAGCAGCGCCAGTTTAAAGTCGATTCTTTGCTTCACAGGCAGCCAATGAAGCTGTCTCAGTACTGGAGTGATGTGGTCACGTCGACGAGCTCCAGTGACGAGCCGTGTCGCTGCGTTCTGTACCGACTGCAGCCACGGTCCTCGGTATCTGCAGCCGTTGAATCAGACCGCCAGAGATGCCAGACAGTAGCGCGTTGCAGTAGTGCAATCGGCATGACACGAATGACTGAACTAGCGTCTTCTTGACCGCTTAGCGTCGTCTGACAACGAACGCGCAATCGTTCGTAGCTGACGCAGCTGGTAATAGGCTGAACTACAGGCTGCATTGACGCGGTCAGACGTCGTACGTTAAGCCACTGTCATTGACCACTCCCAGGTCTTGTGCTGAGTCGACAATTCTGACAGATGTTGACCAGACTGAAACGTCTTGAATGTTGAGCTTGAGCATGCAGTTGGTACTTGGAACCCAGCCACAAGACTTGCGTCTTGGCTGGGTTTAGTCGCAGTCGGCTTGAGTTCAACCAGGCTTTAACGTCGTCAAGACAGCGGGAAAATCGGTCGACCGTCGCCGCAGCATCGTCGACTGGCGTACTGGTGTAGATTTGACAGTCGTCAGCGTACTGATGCAGGATGAGGCCGTGAATCGCCACCACTCGAATGAGGTCGGCCGTGTACAGAACGAAGAGCAGAGGGCCTGAAACAGACCTCCGCGAAACTCCGAACTGTACTGACTGCGTGGGTGACAGGTAACCACAGTTATATGCCACTTGCTGACTTTTGCCAGTAGGTTTAGACGTACGACGTCCGCCAGCGCAGAACCAACCCAGACAAACCGAACGTGCGTTCTAGTCGTTGCAGCAGCAAGGAATGGTCGACGCAGTCGAAGCCCGACGACAAATCCAGCAGACCGATCAGCGTCACGCGTCGTTGATCAGCGGCAGTTAACGCATCCGACATGACTCGTAGCATGGCTTTCTCAGTCGAATGGCATTTCCTGTAAGCCGACTGGTGACGTGGTAGCAGACCCTCGTCGGTGAGATGTTCGTTCAGCTGCCATATAGATACGACCTTCTCAACTACCTTTGACATAAACGAAAGGTTGGACACTGGTCGGAAATTAATCATATTGTATGTGTCCAGGAGGCCGGTTTTTCTGAGCAGTGGCGTCACAAGCGCATGCTTCTGAGAATCTAGCAATCGTTATTGCCTCAGTGAGGAGTTTGTCATTGTCGTAATGTACGGCAATAACAAATTAACGTGTTCACGGACAAGGAAAGTCGACGTGGGACCCAGTGTGTGGTTTAGGGAGCAATTTGCTTCTCTGTTCTCCGCTGTCTGTTATCGGATATGTTCTCTGCCATGACGCCATTGCTCGTAGCGGCGTAACCACTACTGTCTTAACTACCAGACATAAAAATGTGTTTTATTTCATGAGCTATAGGCCTACTCAGTCTTCCCATCTCTCACTACAATGTCTGGAGTGTCATAAGTGACCGTAATCTCACTCCGCTCAAGCGTAACCATGGCAGCGTCTCGCGTTCCTATATCACGCGTACGTTCAGGCAGAACATGCCGTCGACCACGGCCATGAAATAAATATGTTTCAACACGGTCTATTGTTTATTATGCCTCGTTAGGTTACATTCGCATAGTACACTCTAGAATGTAGATAGGCTACTGAATAAAACCGCGCTGCGTCTACGAAATATGACGTGCATCACGTCAACCGTACAGGTAGGACAAGATGATGCCAGCACTCACGAGATGACTCTGACTGGCGACGACTGATCGTCTTTGCAGTTTTGCACGCACTTCTCAGCAGCAGCAGCAGCAGCAGCAGCTGTGTTACCGCGTCTGGGGTTTTCCCACTAGATCTGGGTTTTTCGGCGGCGTCTGAGTTTATGTGCATTTTTGGCCTTATGTGCAATACTCTGATTTAAAATATTTTTGGAGGGTTAAAAAGAAAATTGTTGTGCGTTTTAAGTTGTTAAGTTTGGGGTTTCAAAAAATTTTCTAGGTTGCAGTATACAAAGAAGACCAGACACAAAGTCACGATCCAGAAATTCAAGCTACCGGTACACCGTTTTCTCCGTCATATCGTTTTTGTTGAGTAGACGACATGACGTCGAACGTTGGAAACTCAAAAGTCGCGACTAAACGGCTAAAACTTTTAGCGGGCGGGCGAAAAGCTATCCTGGCCCCGGTTATTTTGATTGGGGGAGACGACAATCGCCTTTCATTCTCCAGAATCGACAACATTATTATATATATTTAGGTTTATCTGTTTTTTTTCCAAAGTTTTTTTTTTAAAATCGCCAATAGTAACACTGATCAGCAGCAGCAGCAGCAACTTGTGTCAGTATCAGCGGTGGCAGCGGCGCGCCGGCTGCAGACTCTTGGATCAACCGATTACTGCAACCATCGACTACAGTAAGTAAGTCTTTCGTAATATGTTTCTTTCTGTTAACAGCGCACGTTCAGTGTAATTTTACGTCAATATTTCTTTAAACACACTGCCAAGTAAAATAATATTTTAGAGCTGCAAACGATTAAAAATTAAAAAAATAACTGAACCAGAAGTGATGATGATGCAGCACACTAACTGTCTAAGCATAGTCAAAAATGACAAACTGCAGGCTGTTATACTATCATTGTACAAGTACAAATCTTGATTACATGTTTTACCTGAAATAAAAAAAATGCTGTTTACTGTAGTTTACTGTCGACTGACATTCTGGAAATGCACAGACTATAGTAATGTTTTAGCCCAGAAATGTAATCAAATTTTAATTGATTAAAAATTAATCGATTAGTTTTTTTAACGATTAATCAACACCCTAGTCGTTAATTCCCACAACCATGAAATACTCGTATTTTTAACACTTTATGTAAGTTTCTGTATGCTGCCATTATCTGCTGGAAGCTACAGTTAGGGCAGAAAAGCGTTATCCACTACGACACTGTAGGGTTTCGTGACTTCTAATTCCGGAGTGTGTTTTGGAAGACGCACTACGTCTTCGATAGTAATAAGTATCGTTTTCTTTTTTCATTATTGCAGTCTAAGAGTCGGCAGAAAATTCTAATTCTTGCGGAATTATTTCCACATTTCTGGTTCTGGCAGATACGTCGTACATGCATTTCTTCTAAATTTGAAGCTTAGGCTTATTCGAAAAAGCACATCGTTTCGTGATTTGTTTGTCACTTTAAGACAACATTTTTTTTCTTTCCTATACGCTATATACTGTTTAGGATGTTCAGTTTGTGAAAAGATGAGCGGCAATACAGACCTAGGCCTACTTTTAAGTTTGCACAGGAAATTTGTTCGACGTTATAGTCGTTTTTGAGCCTACCGCTAAGCTGTAAGCTCGAAGGTTGGCCCTTTGTCGTGATTGTCGTCTGACTGTCTGTAACGGATGTATACTGTGGCTAACGGGTAAAACGTAAAAAAACTTTATACACGAATAATTAGCTATGTGTCTTGCACTCGGGCATGCAAAATTTTAGCCATCTACTCCAATGAAAACATTATCAAATTAGAGGTTGAATGGAGAGGGTAAGCAAAATGTGCGTTTTTAACCAAAAAAACTGCCCATATTTCGGAAATAGTGATAAATAAGGCCTAAGTTACTATTAATGACTAATAAAAAGTGGCATACGCCCTGTTAGATTAAATGAGAATAGCTGGCCTTAAATGTCCTTAAACCGTTACGCGCTATGGGGGCTAAACAGTTCGAGATAGGGCCTAGGTTACTATTAATCACTAATAGGAAGTGCCATACGCACTTCCAGATGAAATGAAAATCATCGTTATTGGATGATTTTCAAGATCAGTGACAACCAGTACGGTCGGCCCCACCCTAGCGACAGCTGGGATATTTGTTTATGTCTTGCTCAGAGCCGGCGGAAGGGCCCCCCGTACCTCCCGGCCGGGGGGGCCTCGCGTAAGCACAGGAAAAAATTTCTAGTTTTTAAAAAAATATGTTCAAAATATAAAATAACTAAGCATGTGGAAAGTTAACCCAAAATGGACAAATCTATTACTTTTCATTAATGTGTACTAATTTGTGGCGTGTTACAATCTATTAGACTTTATTTTTTTGCAAAGACAACACAAATTGTATCTGATCATTTCCGTTTCCAATTTTTTAAAAAGTGGGCAAATTTGCGGCTTGCAGTGAACGTCAAAAAAATCAAAAGTGCTTTAGCTTTAGGGGGGCTTTGCCCCTGTCTCCCTAACCAAGGGCTCTGCCCCTAAACCCCGCTGGGGGCTTCGCCCCCTAGCCCCCATTATAGGGGTCTCACACTTGTATTTAGGGACTCTCTCCACTCTCTAGCACCGGCACTGGTCTTGCTGGCCAATAGGCCTATCGGAACTCCGACTAAAAATGCATAAAAATGGGTCTTGACGAAGTAAAACCCGTTTCATGTTGTTATCCATATAGCACGTGCGATAATATTTCGTGGGCCCAACGCGATGAAATTTATTATGTAGCTACAAAATTACACCGTGGATCACTGATTAGTGATTATCGACCGCATATCTGTCGTCGGTGTCAAATTAGATTGGGGCTGGACTAGCCATCGATACTGAGTGTGAACTGCTTCCTGTTGTCTGTGCTGTTTTTTAAGAAAATATAATGGCTTGTCTAATTAAACGAATAGTCTTTGCCTATAGTCGCCTACAACACAGCCTGTCAGCCGTGCT
>Ga0056128_1005832_pt1 | contig 15502 bp, 13 predicted proteins | sample WorMetLIZISLAND2_FD_71113 | JGI IMG/M metagenome (GOLD analysis project Ga0056128, IMG submission 71113) | Marine gutless worms symbiont microbial communities from Max Planck institute for Marine Microbiology, Germany - Olavius geniculatus... ...
CCGTTGTCGATGACGCAATCGACGAATGGAGAAGACGTCTCCGGGCCTGTGTTCGAGTAAAGGGACAGCACTTTGAACATCTGCTGTAACTTCTGACTGTGATGTTGCTAATCAACAGTTTGTTCAACTTCAAACGTTGGCGTTATAACATTTAATGATTTCGTAACTGACGTTGTTGGTTCGTTGAGTACTGCAGTGCAGTTGCCTCTACTGTTGGTGCCACAAGAAAACCTCGGCTGTTACTCTGTTCTTAAAATTTCTCGCAAAGTAACACATGCTATTAAGTGCTGATTATTTTTGTCAAAATCTATTGCTATTGAACCAGGACTGTTGGAGTTATTGCAAAAGGTAGCAGGGGTCCGGTTTTTTTGAGACATAGTGTATTACCTTCAGTGCTGTGTCAAATACACTGGTAAAAAAAAATCATTGATAATTTTTTTATTATTGCAATTTCATGTTTATGTCCACCAAGTTTTTTTATACACTCAATGTCAAGAAATTCTCACAACCAGAAAAAAAGATACTTGTACTTCACCGGTGAAATTCATGGCTTCAACAATCATCTCTGCAACTTCTTTAATTGACACCTCGTCCTCCTCTCCAACTGCAGTCAAATAAATCAAAAGTATTGTAATGAGCAAATGCATTCAAATAACTATCCACATATATTGTTAGATGCGTAGTATGACCAGACTCGTCTACACAACAGGTAGGCCCCTCTCTGCAATGTCAAGATTACGCCAACTTGCGCAAAATTCCAATTTCCAAACTCTGACAGAATTCACACCCAAAACATTTTATTATTTCCGACGATTTTTTCACGTGGTGGTAAAGAAAAATTTTCTGTTGAAGTGAAGCAAACAGAAGAAACCTAACCTGAGAGTATGATAGGCTCAATCTGATCATAGTTGCGCATCACCCAGATGAAGAGCCGCGCCAAGTCCAGCGAGTAAATGAACTGACGCCGAGGTGAGCCACTTCCCCACACGACAAACGGCTGCCCAGTCTCTACACAGACAACAACAGACTCCTTGGAATTAGAGGTTAAAAGGTTAATGGATAAGAATCGATCTCAAAGCTGCAGAGCATCACCTGCCATATGCATCGCAAAGTGTTGCCCGTCACCCGACACAGGTAAATGACAAACCAGACTTGATTTGCCAAACCAAGAGGGATGGAAGGCAGAGTTGACTTCAGTGGTTGGTTATATACTGAGATGGTTTATCTGTCTGCAGACAGTCACCCATCCAAGCAGTAAACACTTTACAGAGACCTCTCTGAGACTCAAACCAATGACCTCTTAATCGTACATGCAATGTCCTTCTAATCATTACATCATCAAGCCACTTACATATGGCAGCTTATGCAAATTACTGCAAATAATCCTACGAAAAGATAACTAAGTTGAAATATACAGACATTATTTATGCAGGAAATATACAAAGGCACATATTATCCTGAAAAAGATAATAGTTCAGCACAGGAGAATAAATAATAAGGCATAAAATAGCATATTTCATGGTGAAATAGATAAGTTGGAAAAAATGCTGTTGATGGGGGAGTTTGAGTTACAACATTTCCCTATATTACTTTTGATGCTTTTATGTAACTTGCATCTACAAAATTTGCTGCCCCAAGAATAGATAGATGTCACTGCCACTGCTAAAGAGAACTGCCACTAGCTTACTTATTAATCTAGCCCACCATGTAGACAAAACAATTAAGCAGAAACCTTACTCTGTGCAATCCAGACTTTATGAATCAGACCAGGTAAAACGTGACCATCATCAATGCTATAGTTATCATTTGGACCAAACACATTAGTTGGTATAACGGATGTAAACAAACAACCATACTGCTGATTGTATGCTCTAAAATACACCAACACAGACACGGACACTGCAGTGCTCTACAATTAATAATTTAAATTACTAAGTCATTTATAATTAATTATTGTAGCAGGGTAGCCTACCTGGTAGACTACACTACCCTAGGTCTTAGGCTGTAGAACAGTTTTCCAGCTCATCTGAAATAAACTGACATTACCTTTGAACAGTTTAAGCAGCTGCTATACAATTTTGTTCTGGTGTTGAGATTACAGCGCATTGCAGCTAATTGCCAAACAGCGTAGCAGGCGCACTTTAACAACTGCACCTGCTAAGTTATTTTACTTACTCACTTCGTTATTCACTTACTTACCCCCAACTGTAGTTTGAAATCAATATAAGTGAAATGATGTATAATAATGATTTCCTAAAACAGCAAAATTGAAAAAATGCTAAACTTTTTTGCAGCCAACATCTTCACTACAGCATAAACTACCTCACTTGTGATTTGGCAAAGAGAGGCTGTAGCTCAGGGGCCAAATTCACAAAACATCTTATGACAATTTTACAACAAAAATCTTACTATCACTTTTTAGGTGTCTTATGACATTCCAAATAATACAATTCCAACATCATCCAACAACATCCAACAAGAAAAACTTCTTTGTATCGATTTATAAGACCTCTAATTCAATTATACTCGTAATCTAGAAATGTCATATTTATACTATATCTGTTTTGCGTGATCTTTTTGCTGGATAAATTAATTAATGGATAAATAAACAGCACTTTGCATTGGCGATAGACCATTGCTACACCGTAGCAATGTAAACACATATCTTGACAACGAACATAGAATAAAAAATAATACAGTGAAGTGTTGTGCGGTGCGTCAAATGAATTAATGATAATGACTCAAATATCGCAATACTTGATAGTACTGCAGTACCAAAAAACTGCATGATCTACCGCTGTCTATCGGTGATTGGTGCAGGCTGTTTTCTTTCATTGTAGGCCCTATAGAACTATTTACTTTAGTAGGTAAATAACTAATGCGTATAAAAAAACGCATTTTATCTCTACTATTTGCTAGTAGCCAATCGCTACCATGCGCTGTCTAGACAGTGCAGCAGATCGAGCGTGCCACGGCCAAGAAATGCTTCAAATACTTCACCTATCCCACCCACCCTCGTACAGTTTTCAACAGGCCTACTGTCTCTAAAAACTAGCAAATATTATAAACTACAAAACTAAAATAAATTCAAAACATGCAATAAATAAAAAAAATCTAAACAAATAAAACAAATAAAACAACACCTGTATTAACACAATGTACTCAGAATTGTGTAGTCAGAATATTAAAAATTTCTATATTAAAACATTACAAATTTAAGTCTAAACAACCGCTTTTACTTACTGACTAGTCAGTGGCTCGCAGACGACCACAGTTACCATGACAACAAAACACCTTCGTGAAAAAAGTTACGATCATTAAAGATAAATTCTGTGAATTCATTTACGACATGTCCTTAGATCATCTTATGACATCTTAAATATTGAGTTATGATAATTTATGACATATCTTACGACATGTCTTACGACAACATTTGTGAATCGGGCTCCTGAATAATAACACTGCATAATGTGCTGCAGTATCACTAGCTCATACCTATCAGCTGTCTGTCACTTCCAAGCTCTGTGAAATGTTTTAGCAATTACCAAAACTTTACCTCTACAGCCTATGCTATTCAGTTAACAAAGTTTTCACATGTTTTCACACTCACCGGTTGAAAACGTCAATCATTCTCTTGGCATAAGAGTATCCAAAATTCGAGTCATGAGGAGGCCCATTATGCACCTTCACATATTCAACAACAGCGAACATAAAAACAAGAAACCAGAAGCATAAGACTGATAATGCTTCTAATGATCACATAGAAATAACAGTAAGTAAGTAAGTAAGTTAAGTGTGAATATATATAGCACATACTCAAAAAGATATTTAATGCACTTAATACATTTTGTCATCAATATTTCGCCAAAAATGTATGTCACAAAGACTGTCAGGCAGCGAATTCCAAGTCGACGGGCCCACAACAGCAAAGCACCGATGACCGAAGCTATTCAGTCAATAGAGCAGTATGATCAACTTCCGCTGAGAGGCAGACTGGCGGAACCACAGATGTTGATGACCAGTAACATCTACTGTGAGTGTAAAACTGTCCATCAAGTATCGCGGAGAAATACAATGCAAATATTGATACATGAGCACTGTGAGCTTAAATTGTACCTGATCGGCGACATCAAGCCAGTGAAGCTCATCATGCAGTATTTGCAATAAACCACTGTCGTACTTCCCAGTGTTAGTGATGATGCGAGCAGCAGAATCCAATGCAACCACACATGCTGGTTGCGATACAGTACTATTTTTTCAACAAAATGCAGCATATTACTGCTTGTAATACACGGTGTTTCATAAAAAGGCACCCTTTTTTCCCCAGTCGAATGGTGATCAATTTGCATAAAATTTTTACCAGATGAAACTGAAGAAATACAAATCCAAAATATTTCGACAAAATGTGGCCGTTGGTTAAATATTCTTTGCTAGTCGTGATGTAATGCTGACGTCATAATGTGTCGTGAGTACAAACTGGCTTGTCTCAACTGGTTCTGTCAGTTGCTACCCTGCTTCGATAGTGAACTTTTTCTAGTTCACTAATGAAAAACATGGGGGAATAAAATCAGGCATGTCGCGCCCTGAAAACTCAACCATCTCTCAAGCGGTGCGTGCTGGTGCATTGTCTTGCAGGAAGATGTAAAAGTTAAGTAATCCCCACAAGTGTGTGAAAGTGATTATTTTTGGTGTTTTTGTGGTTACAATGTTAAAATTTTAACAGTTTGTCATCAATGAAACAGATAAAGTTCATCCATGCAGGGCAGGTATTCAGCAAGGCTGTCAGCACCGGTTGCAACAAGCCAGTTTGCACTTGCGGCACACTATAATGTCAGCATTATGTCACAACTAGCAAAGAATATTTAACCAACACCCGCATTTTGTCCAAATATTTTAAATTAATATTTCTTCAGCTACATCTGGTAAAATTACGTGTAAATTGATCATCATTTGACTGAGTTATAAAAGAAACAAAAAGAGTGCCTTTTTCATGAAACACTGTGTATACCAGTAATATGTAAAAGCCCACAAGACTATTAAATATCAGGTCTTAAATGGAACATAAGTGCGGTAAAATCAACAGCTGTTGACATAGATCTGGCAGATCTGCAGAATGTAACGGTCAAAAAGTAGGTCGGAGGCGACCTGGCTAGCCCAATAGCTTATGGTAACTACAGTTGTATGGCAATTCTAAGAATATGGGTACCCGATAATTTATAAAACTTGTGCTTACCATGGTTTCATCAATAGGATATGTTGTTTTATCTGGAAAAATACACGTGGACAAACAAGACACAACTTTCTTCACTCCTGTATTATGTGAAGCATGAAGCACGTTATCGTTAATCTGGATATTCATACGCTGCAACAAACAACATTCATAACTCATTCAAATCATTCTGAACTGCTGACAAAAATTTCACTTCAAAAATTGGATAGGCAGAAAAAATAAACCGACCAAGATATTCAAATGTATTTTTTCTACAGACAGATACGATCATCACATAAATCAATTAGCAATAATAATTTCATACTGACTAAAAATCACACAAAAATACCAAAGTAAAATAATTATAAAATTCTTGCAAGTTGTCAGCACACAAAGAACAACAATAACAGTTAGTTTGTTGAACAAAGCATTGCACAAAAGTACAGATTGTCATAGAGAAGAATAACTTTACGCTCATTACCAGAAAGTCCAAGTTGTACTTCATGTTGCGAAACAATCCACCAACCATTGCAGCCAGGTGAATAACATGAGTCGGTTTAATTTTCTCAAATAATTCCTTTGTCTGCATCACATCACTACATCAAAAATATTCAAAACTGTCAACAGTTACGAATGATAACAAATAAACTACAATTTTTTCCAATTTACCTAACAAAGTATATAACAACGATGCGAAAATCACTTACAGGACAAGAATGACATTATGCAAATATCATACGTGTGCCACATTACTGGCAAGTTGATGGTAATTGCTGCACAATATTTGTTTTAAAACACTAAAAGCCAAACAGTTATATTGCTTATTTGCTTTGCATTTGTTTTGAAGAAAAATGCACACGATCACTAGATAATGTTGACAGTGACCACAGAGTATCAATATCAATCATCTTCAACACGTCCAAAACTTTCTTGCTAAAGTCATTACCAATCACGCTCCCCTCGTAGTACTCACTAATTTGATATTCTTCAGAATCTGCATTGGCTCCCAATTGATCAACGCACTGAATTAAAACTTGTGACCTTGGTGTACAACATTCTCAACTCCTCTCATTCTCAGCCTGCTTATCTACAATCTCTGCTCAATCATCACACTCACACACATTCTCTGCATCAATCTGCAGTCGGTTCCACATGTCCAGACAACCTTTGCCTCCTGCGGCTTTAGCATTGCAGCCCCCACAGTCTGGAACTAACTAACCTCTAACATTCGCAGTTCTGTCTCTGCAGACGTTTTCCATCGCCTGAGCCTTAAAACTCACTGCTTCCAGCAGGCCTACTGCTCCCCTTAGTGGTTCAGCCAAGTGCTTCAGATTCAGCCACTGGCTAACATTGTGCACTTTAAACATGCACTTACTTACTTACTTACTTACTTACTATCTGGCAAAAACAAAGAAGAACATTAATTTACACTGTACTCAAACCTAAAGTGCATTGCAACAAGAGCCATGATGTGAAAAGCAACATGGCACTTCTTACACTGAACTTGAAAAAACATCAGAAATAATAAGAACAATACGTGAGGTCAGCATCACAAGCAGACACAAATATCCATTCTTCATCCTCCCGGAATTCTTCCTTTGATGATATTTTTCTGATGGCAGAGCCAACGAGACCATCACCACCAGTCACAAGTATCCGCTTCATAACCACTTCCCCTCCCGCCATTAAAACACAGACATTAACCTACATAGTGACCAACACAAACTGCAAATATGAACAATGATAATCTCAGATAGTGTACAAAAATACTGTGTAAAAAAAGACATAAATGCACAACATTTCACTGACTGTTAAACCATTTTCCATCACAAAGAGCGTGCTAGATGGAATCTCACTAGTTCCATGGCAAAGTTGCAAGTTGTTATGCTGGGACGTCACGGTCACTTGCCCTTTGGCCGAGTCATACATTAACAGAGCATCTCATGAGGCTGGTGCAGCAGCATAGTTGGCAACTGCTTGGAAAGAGAACAAATATGTTGACCTTAGTGTGCGCTACATCTTTGAGCCAATTGCAGTTGAGACCGTGGACATCTTCAACGCATTGAGCAGTTTGCCAACTCTTTATGTGATCTTGAAAGGAGAATCGCAATAAATACTGGCGATCAATACGGGCAAGGCTAGACAGATCAGCTATCTACCATTTCTGTTTTGGTGCAGCATTTCAATGCTGTTATGTTGCACATCAGTTTTCCGGCCACTGACCGCACAAACTAAAAATCGTATCCACTTTTGTACTGCTTAGTTGCTTTTTTACGCTCCTTGAGCAATCAAGTATTGAGAGTAAAAAATAATAATAGTCACATTTTATACTGTGACAGCTCTGCCCTCCAGAATGCCTTACATGCTTGCATTTGCCCACCACGTGCTCCTCCCTAATTATGCCACAGCCCCTTAGTTCCTCATGTTGTACCACCTGCCACTGGCACTTCGACTGTGACCACTACCTCTAAATTTTCAACAAACCAGACTTCTTTTGCCAAAAGCCAACACTTCCATGTGATGGCACCGAACTAAAGTAGGATACCTCGATTTCAGCAAGTTAACGTAACTCAGTAGACTTGTGAATGTGTGTTTTCGTATTTTCTGACGTTTTTTCAACAACGATTCAATATTACAAAAAATTAACAATTTTCACTGTTGTAAAACAAATGTATATCAGCGACTGAATCTGGCCAATGGGCGTGTCCATCACCTAGCAGATTAAAATTATTTCAACAAAGTTTTGAAAGTTAACAAAAGTGACTAAACGAGCGGTTCTTACTTTAAAGACTAAATTTGATCGTTAATATCCATTCTGAGTCTGCTGAGATACGTTAACTTGTTTAAATCAGGGTATCCAACTTTAGCCCGGCAGCCCATGTGACTGATGTGCGTAGCTAAGTAATGGGGTAGATTTCAGTTTACGGACGCGCCCTGTTTATACGCTATTTTTAGTCATTTTCACTATCAAACATTTATAACTGTCAATTATTATTTTATTTGTCATAATTGCATATCTAACCTTGTTACATTGTGCTATTTTATCGCTTATTCAGCATGCTTTCATCGGTATGATATCCTGTGTACTGTCGTTGAAGTTGCCTACGTCCGCGTATACAAGTTGCACAAAGTAGTCCACTGACTCCTCCTCCAGTAGCAGTGTTTAGAGTAGTCAGGCCGTGACTATCTGTTTTCGCTGGCTGCTCAGGCTGTGCAGCAGCAGCAGCCAGCAGGCAAGTGTATTATGTGTATTACTACGCGTTAAGCTTCACGCCGTCTGTGTGCGTCACTGTGTCGCTATAATGTGTGTCCTTTTTTCTTCTTGCCGCTTGTGTCTCGCGGGCTAACTTCCACTGCAATACGGACTCGCGCGACGATGTCGTTTACAGGGTGCGTCCGTAAACTAGAATCGTCCCGTAATGTAACAGGGGGGTCTCACTACAGGCAAAAATGCATTTAGGATTACATCGCTCCAAATCGTCCACTGACAAAATCACAGTTAGCGAATGTCAAGAGCTAATTTAAACACTGCAATTACACATCCGTAGATAATGTAAACGCCACACGTACATGAAAAACAATCAATAACTAGTTGTCAAACATTTGTTTATTATTTACCACCGACGTCAACAGATGGGTATGATCAATTGGATATCAGAGTATCGACACTTTGATAAAAGATACAGTGCCGTTTATGTTTGTGTGCCGTGGGAAGGTTTCTCATGTTGGGGGGTATTTTCATGACACCGGCTGGCTGCAGCAGCTGGCAAGCGCGTGAGTCATGATTGGCCATTCGAATGTTATTGATTTTATGTTAACCAAGCCGAGTGACCACTGACCAGTGGTTACTGACACTAATCGCTATTGTCATTTTTGTTTCGAATAAATAATTGATTGCGGTAATTAACAACGATAAACAGGCTTTGAGACGGAGAGCGTGTATGCATGCTATTCTTTACGGTGCCAATCTTTACTTGTAATAATTTTAGGAGTGATTTCTGAAAGCATCTAGTGGCTGTGAAATACTCGGATATTTCTTCACACAGTGACACTCTGCTGCGTATAATCTACGCGAGATTGTGGGGAATTTGGTGATGTTTAATCTATATGACTATAGTGATCTCGATTTGGTCTCATCACTTTCTGTTGAGTCTAATGAATAGTATTTTACGTAAGCCCGGAAGGGACATGCACGACATTAGGCCTACTCAACTTTGAGGAGTTGTGCATTATTGGAAAAGAAGAAGAAGGGACGTCAGCAAATTTTTTTCTGGTATCTTACCATCTGACGGAACGTCTTGGACCCTGACATAATTATCTCAAACCCTCTCTGAGGTACTATGTCAGACCCTGAGACAATATCCTGGACCTTGTCACCCCAATATATATCTCGAGGTCTGAGAATATTATCTTGGACTCCGACACAGTATCTCGGGCTTCAAAATAATTGTTTCAGGGTTTGAGATGCTGTCAGACCCCTAGATAACAGAAAAAAATTCCTGATGCCCCTTTAATTGTGGCTTCCATACAAATTAGTGATGATTCGATATCAGGATTTCAATTTCGATACAATATCGATACGATATTTTAAAAATATCGCGATATCAATATTTTAAAAATGATAAGTATGTAAATCTTATACAAGCACAAGAACCAGACGTGAACGTTCAGCAAGGCAGTTTGCTTTACGTAGATACCAAAATGTGCCAGTTAACTTAAAAATTAACTATTGACTGTCATAAGTGTCATTAAATTACGACACTATAGTTTCTTTGCTTCGGTTAGTTTGGCGTTTTCTCCATTTATTTTCGTTATTTTGGCGATGTGGTAACAAAAATACAAACCTCTGGCACAAAATATTGCGATATATAGAAAATATCGTGATATAAAAAAGATATCGCGATATATCGAAAAATTCGATATTTTTTCAACGATACGATACGTCGATATCGAAAACGATATATCGATATTTTCGATGTATCGAATCGTCACTAATACAGATCCAATATTTTACTACAAAGTGTGTGGATATTACGCTTATTTACGTAGATAATAATACAGTGCACAGGAATATGATGAATGATCTTGGACCCTAATCTACTACGTTGGACCACAAGATAATATCTCAGTTCTCAGACTTTGAGATACATTGTAGGTTCCCATGGTCTGATATACACCGTGTCCGGAAAAAAAACATCCTGGACATTTTTGATTGTAGCTTAAAGTAAAATTATCAGATTTCAATAATTTTTGACAGGAATATATTTCTGACACAACTGACCCTCAAATGGCCGTTTAATTTTCCACCGCACCCACTGTCTGTTTCTGCACTACCTGGGGAAAAGAAAACCAACAAAATATTGTATATTTTTGTCCAAGGGAGCATTATTACTTAACCAAAATAAGACATACAAACATTTTCCACATTTCTGTCACTTGGGCTGACAGTTCATCTAATTGTCCGTTTTCCAACTGCCTACAGTAAAAATGTTTTAAGTATCAGGACCACAGGCACAAAGATGATTTCTGCTTTTGTTGACAGCAGTGTCAATGATGTTCTGCTCCAGACCAATCCAGACTTCACCAGTCACTTTTTGAATTCATCAACATTCCTCAACGTGATCTGGTCATTGCTCCACAACAGTCAAACCTTGTAATCGACTAGCTTGTAGGGGACACATATAAAATTTATTGAAGATGGGCAGTTGTGCCAGAAATATTAGTACCAAAAATTGTTAAAATTGGTAAAGCCTTCTTCCAGTGACAGTCGTTAATGTTCGGGATGTTTTTTACCGGACACGGTGTAGTACCTTGGGGTCTGAGATAATTATGTCAGACCCTGAGATAATGGAAAAAGATTGCTTTTGGCTGGTTTTACAATTTGTGTGCAGAATTATGTTTTTTTCAGGAAGTATCATCAAGTGAAGAAGTGTGCATATGACAAAGACGAATTGAGTTACATCAGCTGGCTCTCTTTATACTGTGAAGGTGCATTATCATTAAAGCTGCCATTTGCACGTGCAATACAAGAACTGACCATGTACCACAAGATTAAAATGAAAGCAACCCGCTCAAAGTCACAGTTAGATGAAACTGTGGATGTTAGTGCTTCAGAAAAAGATATCGGGAAAACTGCAATTGACAATATCGATAGCCATCAGCTGAGCAGTGTTGCATGTAGTGACAGTCAGGTCTCACCACTGGATTCACATACAACCGCATCATCACAACTCTACAGTAATTGGTTTAATTTGACGGCTTCACGAAATGATAAAGAACTGCATGGTTTATCATCAAATGTAACTGGGCTTGCCGGAAACAGTGACGAACTGTGCCATTTGATAGGACTGCATTACGGCCGATCTCCTGCACTGATGCATGTCTTCATGCCAAGTCTGTGCTACAATACGAGGCAGACTGATCTGCTCTCGCTGCCAAAATGCACTGTGCCACTTTGTGTCATATCCAACGGTTCAAACAGTCCCAGGAACTGTGTGGTCAGTTACTATGGCACAACGACTACGACCACCAGCACAGGTAATCCAGGTCCCGTGCGCAAGGTCGTTCGGCGAATATTTACCAACAGTCGAGAGCGATGGCGGCAGCAGAATGTCAACGGAGCTTTTGCCGAGCTGCGCAAACTAATTCCAACACATCCGCCAGACAAGAAGTTGAGCAAAAACGAGATATTACGACTTGCCATTAGGTATGATTTATTGCGATTCGTGTGATATCGTTTTTTACTTGCCCACACAAGCAACATTAATTTTTTTGCTGTTTTCCTTTCTTTGCAGTGACTTGTTCAAAGATCTTGCACCTATCTCACCAGATTTTCTGCATGTTTTGCTTACCATTCACTTTTACAGTCTTACAGGTTGTCTTGTTTTTCTGACTAAGAGATATAAATTGCAAGCTGTAATTATAATTAAGTGCCCTGTTGCACTTGCAACGGTTGATTACATCAATGCTGTTCCACTGCATTCTGTTACGTTGATGCACAAAATCATATTGCCAGACCACTGCCCAGACCCTCTGGGGGAACTGAGTAGATATTTACGGTGTATGTGTATGGCTTAACATTTGCCCTGTGCAGTGTTATTGTTAATTTTTTTGTATACAGGTACATACGTCTACTTGACCAAGTGATTGACTATCAGATGAATACTATCGGACACGCAGACACGAGTATGGTGACGTTTTCCGCGGCTTCCTTCGTTCGTAACACTGATGACAAGATGGATTCAGCAACTGACAGATGTCGATCTCCGTCTGAAGCGTCAAGTTGTTCCAGCCTATGTGATGCTGACAGTTGCATAGATGACTTCCTTAGCTAAGCATTGGAAACATGACTGTCTGTGCATGTAGCGAAACAACTCAGGCTTAAAAAACTCCTCTGTGTTTCAGTTGCAATCTGGTGAAAAGTAAGAATTGGGAATAATTTTTGAAAATTTGTTTTTTTCTAATTTTTTAAATTTTTGCTTCATGACATTCCGTGCAGTATTGCCCAACAGCTCACAAACACAAACTGGTGCACTGAGAACTAAAGTAAAAAATACTGTAACATGGCAGACTAAAAATGCAGACAGTTTTGTTTCGGTAAAACACTGAAAGCAAACGAAAAACTGCAACAATATTTTTGACGGGTCCAATAAGTTATTAAAAATTAGGGTGGAGGCTTTTTTTGTGGAAGTACTGGAACGGAAAGCATATGAATTGTTTCTACACCCGAGTGCGTGTTGATATGCAATTAGGCATTTGTTCAGTCTGCTCAAAAACTTGGAAAGAATATATAGAGGGCAGGGCAGTAATCGTATTGCAATTTACCATAGCCTAGAAAGCTCACTGGCATTTGGTACTGTATTGGGTGTTGTGAAGTCACAATTACGGTGTGTAAATGAGTGCCATCGTACTGGTAAATATCACGATATCGTGCTGTCAGCTGGTTTGTAAACCATTTAACAAAATATGATGATTATTGGTTAAAAATTAGACACAAATGTATATTGTCACTGAATAATAACTGGCACTGAATAATTTTCAGTGAGCAAGGATTAAAAATTGAAAGAAGCTCATTTATTTATTTACTGTGTTTGATGTGTTTAAGCAAAAAAGTCAACTTTGACTACCGTAAAACTGCTAATAGAAGCCCCCGGCTTCTATTAGCACATTTGACTTAGACCTCCGGCTTGTATTGGAGACCCAGCTTTCATTTGAGACCCGGCTTCTATTAAAACATCAGCCTCAGACCCTCAGCTTGTATTAGCAGTTTTATGGTAACTGTTGTTGAGAAACCAGTCGATAGTAGATGTGTGACTTTATGAACGACAGTGATTTTATTAACTGCAATGAATGCAATTCTGTTGGTATGCAGGCAATAGTAACTGTTATCATTAGTACTGTACATGCATGTGCAATAAATCGATATTTTACTTTTGTGAAGTCTGTTTAAATGCAGCAGCTGGTTTACTTATTCAGTTATATCTAAAATAATGATAGCCTATATGATATCAGCAGGGTTGCCAAATTTGGCAAAAAGTGCCAGTGTTGGGTGACATGACTTCAAAAAACCTGGCAGCTCTGGGTAGATTAGCCACATGGCTTACAGCGCAAGCACAATAAGAAATTGTATATACCTAATAGTGTTCAACCAACCGGAATAACAGAATCCTGCTTGTTCAATTCATACTCAAAATTTCCTGCTGATTTTTGAAATAATCCAACGATGCACTATAGTAACTCAGTCTAGTAGGACTCGGCACATTTAACTCGCAGCACAACTGGTACTGATGTACACGGAATCATGCCCAGTTCTGTAATGACCATTGTGATGAGTTCAGGTGGAGTGACGTCGTACACAAGGTTGAGGATGTTAAAGCTGTGGACATTCTTCCACGCCGCTTGCATGTCGACACTTTTTTCAGACTCCGCAGATCCAATTAAGTCTCGTGGGTCACCTAAATGTGCAGCAAAAAGAACAGTTAGTTTAGGCCACTGTTATAAGAAGAATTTTCTTGCCATTTTAGGCAATGATGAATGACAGTTGTCTCTGAATCTACAACTCTCGACACAGTTCAAAAATGTTTATCGAGACTATTTTCTGTCAGTAGAAGAAAGGCTATACGGATATTCGAGGCACTTCCATGGATGATTTCAGACGACAAGAGGGAGAGAAAACGGCCATTATCAGTTTTTTAATAATATTTCGCCCTCCATATGACTTTGAGCATATCTTGCACCTGTTCTCAATTTCAGAGCAAAGTGGATGCAAACAAATAAGGATACTCCTATACCTGGTACTAACAGCAGCAACAAAGTAGCTCAGGGACATCAGACCCTGAGACAAAAATAACAAGACACCAAACTGTTATTCAATATTCATATATATGGCAAATATTAACCATTTTCACAATTCTGGTAGAGCGAGAGGAAACCTGCAATAAAAGTTCATTACAGATCCCATAGTGTTGCCACACTGTCTTGTAAAATATCAGATTGTGAACTATCAAAGATCCCGAAAACCCTGTTTGGTGTAAACATCTTTGATGTACGTGTATCTGTTACAGGGACCTAGTTAGTCCACTTTATAGTATTCACAGGACATAATGCAAATTTTCCAATTTTAGGGGTAAAAGAGGGTACATTAATTCAGTATACTTTTAGCACATGGAAACATTGGTCTTCTGATTCCCTATACTATAAGATTCCAGAAATGTATATATTTATAAATTTCCACAAAATTCCTGCGACAGCTAAATATTGAACACAGTGAACTAGACTAATTATTAAAGCAACAAAGCGTAGTTACCTAATTCGTTGAAGACAAACGAGTCAGTCTGAACGTGATCACAGAACTTGTACGTTTCACAGCAGACAAGAACTGGGATATTGTACGCCCTGGCAACCAGCGCAACCTGTGAACTGCCAATGTGCGACGTAACAAAGCCATTTGCCAACAGCGCATGAGCACCCAGAAAAACCTTGGTCACCTGAAGCATACAAAAATAACCAAATAAATTACTTCTAATAATAACAATCATAACTAGAGAAAGCACTAGGAGAGCGCAGGTACCTCCGCCAAGGCAAAGCTATTCACCAGGTGGTGTCACCATCTTCGCTTTGCCAGCGGTTCCCTTATGCCCCCTTTAACGCAATGGTAACGAAAATTTCAAAGTGATCCAGGATTCCTGCCGGATCACGCCCAAAATTGAATCACTGGTAGTTTATGCCATGCCCGACATACCCTCAAAATTTCAGAAAGATCCGTCCATAACTTTTCGAGTTATCTTGCTCACA
>Ga0056128_1005833_pt1 | contig 15501 bp, 8 predicted proteins | sample WorMetLIZISLAND2_FD_71113 | JGI IMG/M metagenome (GOLD analysis project Ga0056128, IMG submission 71113) | Marine gutless worms symbiont microbial communities from Max Planck institute for Marine Microbiology, Germany - Olavius geniculatus... ...
CACCAGGGTCTTTATCTTTCTGCTGTCGTTCATTCTACAGATATGGCCGAAGAGGCGCAACTTTCTCTGTATCACTTTCTGCAGTAGGGTTTCTGTCAATGTCACGGGCAGCCGTTGGCAATTTTTGCAGGCTCATGCATCGCCGTCGAACTTATTACCTATATTGTACACTAATTTATGGTGTGCATTATTGTCACATCAATCTTTCAAAAATGCTAACCCTAACCCGATCGCTAACTCTAACACCAACCCTAACTCTAACCTTTCTCTTTGTAAGCGAAAACAGTAATTTTAATATTAAACACAAAACCATACTCTGTTACACGTGAAATTGTCGCCCCTGGTGAATGTTGTGTAATGATTCATCTGTCCATATTGTACAATAATTTATGATCTGCATTTTTGTCACATAAATCTTTGAAAAATGCTAACCCTAACCCGATCCCTAACCCTAACACTAAACCCAAACCCTAAGCCTAACGTTATCCGTAACTGGAGGCGAAAACCGTAATTTTAATATTAAGCACAAAATCGTACTAAATTACACGTGAAATTGTCACCCCCTGGTAAATGTGAATGTAAAGCATAATGACACATCTGTCGACATAAATTTTAGTCCAAACCTTGCTATGGCAGCCCTTCGCTATGGCGGCCTCTCGTTATAGCGGCCCATTACCGTGACAAAACGGCTGACGATACACATACTGCAGCCCGAATATTTAAAAAATTTAAATAAAAATTTAATGCACTAAATCCTAATCCTGCATAATTAGGCATAATCAATCAACCAATCCAAGTTTACTTGATTAAATATGGCAGCATGAGTGCTGGTTAGTTACAATAATTCATGTAAACATGATAGAAATAAATATACAAAACATCAGTTTATACACTTGTTAACGGCGACATGCAATGAGTGACACAACAAAAACAGCAAAAATCATAAAAAGGTGATATCAATCACCATCACATCATCTAACTGTCAATGTGCTGTTGAATAATATCACCTTTATGATTTTTGCTGTTTTTGATGTGTCACTCATTGCATGTCGCTGTTAACAAGTGTATAAACTGATGTTTTGCATATTTATATTTGCTGTTTTATTAGAGTAACAAAGTTTTTATGTTGATGGTCAATTATAAACCATCTGCTTTCCACGGCCATGAAGACACTGAACCTTAAATATTTTGGGGTCAAGATTTTGATCTTTAGGGATCATGTGACGACATTGGAATGTGACCATCAGACTCGGCGTGGGCACTTTGCTATTGGTGGTCAATGATGACCATGCGTCTATCTTGCACAGATACGGAAATACGGGGCTTCAAAAATTTTGGGGTCACGAGTTTGACCTTTTGGGGTCACATGACGTCATCGGTCATGTGACCATTGGACTCTGCATATGTGGTTTCCTATTAGTGGTCCATTGTAACCATGCATCTATCTTGTACCGCTATGGAAATTCAAAGTCCCAAAGATATTGGGGTCACGACTTTGACCTTTTGGGGTAACGTGACGTCATCGGTAACGTGATCATTGGACTTGGCATATGTGGTTTCCTATCTTGCACCGTTACGTAGATACAAAGCCTCAAAGTTGCATTTGTCCATGTTAAAGGCCAAAAGTTCACTGCGCATGCTCCGTGTCATGTGACCTGTGTGTAGGGGGTCCAAAATGACCACATATTTGAAATTCCCAAGGCCATTTTGTGGCCACTAAACCATAGGTGAAATTTTTATACAGGGGCATTTTTGGCCCGAAAATTTCAGTCCGTTGTTGGGCCCAATTTTCGACTTTGGGGGGATTTTTCAGGGGTTAGATATTAACTTCGAATTTTGGTTCCCGAAAAGGTTTGACCCTTGCATGAGGCCACGTTGTCCAAGCTATCGCGCATGAAAATACTAGAAAAATTTTCGTTATATTTCACTCATTTGCCAAGAAGCCCCCAATGGATGGATTTGCACAAAACTTTGCACAGTGGGTCGTCTCGCGGACATAATCACCTGTTTCAAATTTTATGTCGATTGGTTGAGGGGTTTCAGATCTGCGTGAGGTTGAATTTTGTCATTCTCCATTGACTTAGCCAGTCGCCATTAACACAGGGCTGCGCTACCGCACGCCTGTGATATGCAAATAAATAAAAAGCTCAGAAATCGACTAATAAAAATATAAGATAAAACGCAATTAAAACCACGAAATACAATACTAAACTGATAAATCTAAAAAGCATGAATATATAGGCCAGAAAACTGTGAGTATGACACAGTTTAACAAAAAGTATTCAGAAATGAAGTGGGTGTGCAGAATCTTGAATTTCTGAATAAATTTACACAAAATACACAGATAAACTGACCAATCTTTGTTCTGAAGTTCATTTGCTCCTCACCCATCACCTCTTCATCTTTTGCTTCTCTGCCAAACAACAAACACAAAGACTTAATAAATAAATGATGGAAATCTGTACTACTATTGAAATGTGACAAATGCACACAAGATGCTAAAAATAAGACAAAAATAATAAAATAAAAAATATATAATAAAATAATAAAAATATAATAAAAAATAAATAATAAAATAAAAAAGTAAAATGAAATCTAAATGTATTAATTGGATGCAATGACAAAATCTGTAGTTACATGCGAATTAAAAGAATCTAGTGCTAATTTTAACCAACATAAAAGTGCCATTAAAAACACTTCACGACAAAAGACTTCGCCAAACTTGCTACACAGTGTTAATTGACACCTGTATAACTAACTGCACAGGTATTCACACTGCTTTTGTTGGAACCGTTTCAGTTAGCTCACTGTGTTACTGCTAGCTCTCCACTTCAATCCAACACTCACTTCTATAAGCAGAATGGTATGGTAAACATTCGTAGACTTCTTGAGTAGCAAGCCCCAAGGCAGCATAACAATGGCCGCCAGTCAGCCTCATGGCAGCAATTGAAGACTGACAGTAAATGGCAGCGCCAAGTCGAAAGTAATAAATCAATGCTATCTTATCAGTATAAAACAATAATACGTTTTCTTTAACTGTTACTTGTGGAGTTAAACTCATTGTAGAGCGATAGAAAAGGAAAAGGGGGTAATGGCTCACAAACTCATAAACTAAATTAAGGCAAAAACAACCAAAAAGCAGAGCAACTAATCTTCAGACATTGTGAAATTTCCTGACAATTCCTTAATAATTCGTGGCACTCCTAACCATTTTAACTGGTACTTATGCCATGCCTGTACTACTAGTGTTAAAGTCAATTAAATATAAAAAAACTTACCAGTTTACACTACTGTGTAAGGGCGACCAAGTCACACATCCAAAACAGCGGAAATCATTTTACTAGGACACAGAGTAATAGAACGACGAACTGGCTGCCTTTACAAACCCATGTGACGTGACCCCATTTAACCTTTTCCACTCCTGCATTATCCAGTGAGCCATGTGAAAAATTGAAACTTTGCATTTTGCACTGTACCTTGGCTGCACTGGCTCAGCAGGAATAAAGTCCTTTCGTCCTAACTCCTATAATTTCCATACGACTTAACGTTACATCACAGGTGCGTGGTAGCGCAGAAATATTAATAAGTTACGTCTATTCTAAATTTGTAATAAACCAGTACCCAATAGGCCCCTACATTAAGCCTAAAGGCTTTCAACATCAATACTTATCGAACTACGCGTTTCCTTTGCACATGTGTGGCAAGAAACATTGTGCATTGATTTCATTCTTAATCTTGAAATGTTCGTTCGTGAGTTTTGAGGTTGATAAGATAAATGTGGATAAACTGACGAAATCATGACTTCTGCAATCTGCATGAATGACCTACAGCACATGGTGATTAAGGTACCGTACACATAGCCTACATGCCCATATATAACCAGTCTTCCACAAAGGTTCAACTCTTTTTCCAATTTAACTCTTTTTAGCTACGGATCATCGCTACATTTAATCAGCTGGAAAATATTTGTATCGCATAAATTCCATTGACTACGTTTATTGGCCACTGATTTCTGCTGTTTTGGATGTGTAACTTGGACGCCCTTACACCGTAGTGTAAACTGGTAAGTCTTTTTTATATTTAATATTTGCTGTTTTATTAGCAAATTTAACCACGAGTTAAAAGCAATAATGTGACCCAACCCAATCACATGACCATTCGACTCACGGTGGGCGACTTCCTGTGGGTGGTCTATTGTGACCATGCATCTATCTTACACTGTTACGGAGATATGGCGCCTCAAATATATTGGGGTCACGATCTTGACCTTTTGGGATCACGTGCCATCATCAGTCGCGTGACCATTCGAATCGCGGTGGGCAACTTTCTATGAATTGTGACCATGCATCTATCTTGCACCATTACAAAGATATGGTGCCTCAAAGATATTGGGGTCACGACCTTGATCTTTTGGTGTCACGTGACGTCATCGGTCACATGACCATTCGACTCGGTATATGTGGTTAACTATTGGTGGTCCATTGTAACCATGCGTCTAACTTGTACCATTATGGAGATATAAAGCCTCAAACTTGCATCTGCCCATGTTAAAGGCCAAAAGTTCACTGCGCATGTGCCGTGTCACGTGACCTGTAGGCTGGGGGTCCAAAATAACCGCATATTTGGAATTCCCGAGGCCACACTGCCTATTCACTACGCCACTTTGGTGGGGCTACAATGATGATTAAGGGTAGTTTGTAGATGAGCATTGTTAAGCATTTTTAGTCGTAATTTTTCTATGTCCGAAAATGGGCCTAAAATTTTCGGTTTTTGAGGGATTTAAGGGAGAAAATATGAAAGATGAATGTTGAGACCCCCCCTAGGAAATCAATCCCCACCGAAACACGTCATCCACTGCAAAGAATGTGGCGATACTCTCAAAAATGTGTTCTCCAAAGTTTGGCAAAAAAAAGTATAAAAAATGAAAAGATGAAAAAAATAACCCAGTTGAACATTATATTTCACCCTTTTGCCCCGCCACCCCTGCTGAGCCGATATGTACCATTTTTGGCAGGTAGGGTCACACCACCAACGTAATCATCCAAGTCGAATTTTAAGTAAAATTTCAAAATAAAGACAGTGATCCCCTTACAATTTTTTAAAAAGGGTCAAAAATTGGCATATAATTTGGCATATTAACCGCAAGATCTTTGGAGACAGGGGAGTAACCTCACGATACTTTTCCACGTGATGTGCTGCCAGGTGGGAATGATAACCCGGGTACAACTTTTGGAGGGCACTGCCTCCTTAAAATTTGAGACAGCAAAAAACGTCAAAAATTTAGTGTGCTTTACAACACTTTTCAAGTTTGACTGCAAATATCTCTGGAACGAATGGAAATGTCGACAAGCGATAAGCGGCGTTATCAGCAACAATTCCTCCTGTGTTGAACAAAAAATTTGGTGAACTTTGGTCCATTAAGGGCGTGTTGCACCAACGTCGTTCATGATCTCGGTTCAGCTAAACCTAAATCGAAAGTTGAACCAAGTTCACGCTGAATTACATTGCACCAAAATGAACTCGGATCAGCTGATCCCGTTCAGTTGAACGGCTGTGGTTATACCGTAGATTGGTCAACCACGCTTGGCCTACGGGTTAACTACAGTGACGTCACAGTCACACGCAATGCTTACGAAACAGTCCAGTACAAATTGGCTGTAATTTGTTCGAATTTTAAGCTTTCCTGAAGTTATCACACAATTTTCACATCAACACTGTTGCATGATAAAGTTCTGAAGATACGCATTTTGTGTTCCAATAGATATTCGTCAATTATTCTACGTCCGTTGTCAAGATAATATGTTTACCGTATACGGCATAGCAATGGCACATCAGCACTCTAGAACGCCTGTTATTTATCCATTAATAAATTTATCCAGCAAAAGACCACAGAAAACAGATATAGCACAAATGTATCATATCTCGATCACAGGTATAATTGAATTTAACATCTTATAAATTGATACGAATGAGTTTTTGTTGCTATGGTTAGGGTTCGATCGTATGTTTACTGCAGCAGCGAGACATCGCCACCGAAAAATGCAATTTATTCATCCTTTGTTAATTTATCGAGCACAAAGAGAAGATAAAACGAATATAGTAGAAATCTAACATATCCAGATCATCAGCATAATTGCATTAAAAGTCATATAATTCGATACAAGGAAGTTTTTTGGACAGGATAAAATTCGAATCGAACATTTCTTTGGAGCAATAGTATTCTGGAAAATATTTATTGGCTAGTGCGCATGCGTAACTGCGAGTTGAACCAAGATCAAAATTTGATCGGTGGTCAGATGGCAGTTCAGAATTGAACGAAGATCAATGCTTGAACCACTTTGGTGCAACACAGTTTACGGCTGAACTAGATTCAAATTCAGATATGACCCGGGTTCAAAGTTGAATGATGCTGGTGCAACGTGCCCTAAGACTATCTAGAGATTACACAGCTAATGTTTACCCACCCTAACCACCCTAAGTTGACAGTGTGCATTCTGCGTATGCTAATGCATTTGAGTTCAAGCCATGTGACTTTGCTACCAGTGGAATTTTCAATTCCATGAATTTTCTCCTAATCGGACTTACAACACCGGGTGAACTCGTGTTGGGCTCTGCCCCAAATTTCTAGTTTTTACTGAAATCTGTGACATTTCCCTGACATCTGTAAAATTCCCTGGCATTTCCAGGTTTTCCAGACAAGTGGTCAAACTGCAGAAGACACCAGCCATGAAAGAAACAAAGACTAACGGCTTCTGTCTCAAGACAATCTCTAACTCCTCTTCTTCCTGTTCTTTGCTTGATATCTCCGCTTTCACCTGTCAAAAACCATACTTAAATTTTTATTTATTTGTCAAAATTTATTTCATTATTCACTCGTACAAAAAATGTAACACAACAATATGCACATCATCAAGTAGCAAAATTTTGATGTGATACAGGCACTTTTGACACAGGCCTCTGGAACCGCCTAAAAGTGGGATAGCCAATGGGCCCAAGTGATTGCTAAAGGTAAAAGGTAAAGGTAAAAGTTGTCAATTTGTATAGCGCATCATCGCGAGCATGCGCACGCCTCTAATGCGCTTTTGTCACTAATCAGAGCCGCCTGCCACACGGCCACCGTGCGCAGCCTGCAGACACAGGCTGGCACAGCGGCCGGCTAGGCAACCCCAGTCAGCTGTACCAAGGTCCCCACCTTCCGTAACTCATGTGAATGAGTTACTACTCATCTTACCATCCCACGGAGGGTAGAAGGCTGAGTCGACCTAGCTGGCAGGCTTCGCACCGAAATGGTTTACCTGCCCATAGGCAGTCACCCATCGCAGTACTAACCAGGCCCGGTGTAGAGTAACTTCGTTTCAGCCGAAACACGCTACCAACTACGCCACGCCACCAACCACATTTCTGGAGAAAGTTCACAGTACACTGAATTTTTGGCCGAAAAGAAAAATGAAAAATAAAAGAGGGGCAAGATGTGAGTATGGGGAATTGTGCCACGCAAACAGCTTTAAACTTTTGGGGAAAGCAAAAACACTTAACAATCTGTATAAGATGAAATATTTTTCGTAAGCAGTAAAGAGTATCAGCTGTGTCAGGTATCAAGAAAAGTCAATCACTGAGCACGAGTGAGTTGAAATTAAAGCAAAAATGTAAAATAATTTCATACTTAATCATGACAATTTCAACAATAATTCCAACCATGCAAAATCAAATTAAACACACACAACAAAACCTACAAATTTAGAAAGTTGATAAAATAAAAGCAACAAAAACAAGTCCATAAACTAGAAAGCAGTCATAGCCCGCAGGTACCTCGGCCAAGGCAAAGCTATTCGCCAGGTGGCATCACCATCTTTGCTTTGCCAGCGGTTCCCATATGCCCCCTTTAACGCAATGGTAACGAAAATTTTAAAGCAATCCAGAACATAGGATTCATGCCGGATCATGCCCAAAATTGAATCACTGGTAGTTTATGCCATGCCCGACATACCCTCAAAATTTCAGAAAGATCCATCCATAACTTTTCGAGTTATCTTGCTGACTCACAGAGAGACAGACAAACAAACAAACAAAAACCGGCAAAAACATTACCTCCTTGGCAGAGGTAATGATGATAAATGAAAAGAATTATCGACTCCACCTTTTCGAGCAATGCATAATCGAGTCCCTTCACTAGATGAGTGTGTTCCATGTCGCCTCCGAGATATTTGGATTCCTGTATGACAAGCTTGCGTCGTTCCGCGTAATCATCATCACTGGTAAGAACACATACAAATGTCAGTTCTATTCAGTCACTCACAGACTTGTTGTCCAAATAGGTTGGCGAACTGATGACTTCATTTTATCATGTCTGGTACTTGTTATAGCACTTCTTACGCAAGTCACACTCGCAACCAGAAGCACTCTACAATCTAAAAAGACGGCATAATGTATAATGCGTATTGTTTACTTACTCGTCTGTTCAATAAGGAAGGACTTCCAATTCAACAACAAAAAATTAAAGAAAACAATGCTGCCGATGTTCTATTTCACTATCAATCCATCAGTTTTATTTAAAGCACTGGCCACAGTAGTAAAAACTTTGCCAATAAATCCACTAGCTAGTTAGTGTCCAGGAATGCATTTTGATGTACATAAGCAAATGCTAATAATTTAAGTGCACGAGAAAACACCAGATAATGATATAAATAAAGAATTAATTGGCAAGTCCTACAAGAACCACAAAACACAAAAAAATTCCACTGAATGTGACAATTTAACCGTAACATGCAATGGCACATTGTTGCAGCTGATCATGTTTGGTTTCACCTGCATATTTTCTGTTTTTAACAGCATCTAGCGATGTATATTCTAAAAATTACGCACTGACTGCAGCACAAAACAATGATTTTCAATTGCTGAACCTAGTGAACGAAACTGACAATACAACTCAGAGAGTGACTGACTGACATTTTGGCGTCTGGGGCAACAGCTCTGTAGTCAGCAGTTGTAGACTGGAGCTCTGCTTGTTCATCGTAGTCTTTGTTGACTCCATCGCGCCGCTCACGAGCCTAACACAATCATACAATCAGTTACTGAACGAATCTCGAGCATGGCTATTCTTATTAAGTATTCACTGTACTCATACGTAAGATAAGGTACGGGCAACGTGCAACAGAAAATGGCTTACAACAGAAGCAGTTACAGCAATCAGTCACCGTAGTCAGTTAAGCACTAATAAACCAAATAAAATAAAAGCAAATATCCAAAGCTTCTAGACACGTAGGCATTCAACAGATACGTGTTTATGTAATTCAAAACTGTTTATCAAATAAATTAAGTCTATTAAGTTGGACAGAAATCTCGCAATCGCATACTCTATCTCTGTACTTCTTGGCCAGTTCTTTTTCCCGCTCCTCCTCTTCTTTCTTCAACTGCGCATAGTAGCTACAACACATCATACATTGCTTCTAACCCCCGGTGAAACATGATTAGTCTATTGATTACAGAACTTTACAACAAAGTTTTCTACTGCACCTGTTACAACACTGTATGGCAGTGTTGTAACAGATGCTGTATGGCAGTGCATAAAACTAAACCCGAAGATGTTTAAAAAACCAATAATATATCTCAAAATGTGTTATAAAATATAGAAAAGCAGGTCAGATGGATTAGAGTGATGTAAGCCGAGATGGTTTACCTGCCCACAGGCAGTCACCCATCGCAGTACTAACCAGGCCAAGCGTAGAGTAACTTCGTTTCAAATGAAACGCGTTACAAACTACGCCACGCCACAGTGGTGTTAACACATTTAGACAGCAATGCATCGACAGCTGTTATCCATGCCAAAATCAGTAGCTAGTTACAAGCTAAACAAAAATGAACACTTATGTACTATTACCGACCTTTTCTTCTTCTTGCGAGCACTGCTTGGGTCATTATCATCCTCCTGATCACTGCAATGGCAACAAAAAATCTAGCAAAAAAACAAAAAACAAAAAAACAAAACAAAACTTATGACTATAAAGAACAGAGAAAGCTTATTAAAACATCAGTGATTGCAGTGCTTTGTGTCAAGCTGTCCTAATTTACGGAAAATGACCCTCTTGCAAATGCAGAATGAATCATGCTGACTTCAGCAATTAATATCCATGACATCTGTCCCAGATGCACGTTGCATACGATGAAACCACATGCATAAACTACTACTTCACGTTAAACGCCCAGCAGCGTACCAAGCTTGAAGCAGAAAATTTACAGACACAGACTGACAAAGCAACAAAGATAAACATGACACACAGATAGGCGACAAAAACAGACTGACAAAAAAACACGGACAATTTTTTTTTGTTCTGGACAATGCGACATTCACAACAGTGATATCATATGCTGTTTTCGTCATCAACTCAAGATTTATCTCTATAAGCTAGTTTTCTCGTCTTCTTAGTGCAACAACTCTGCCCTTGCGCCTCTTGTGACAAATAAATTTACTTATTTACAGCAACAGCAACCATGGTAACATCATGAATGAGTTGCTTATTCAGACCGATTAATTTCACACATGCACAAAAAAAACAAATAAAACTTAACAGAAATTATAATAATGCACTGCATTGGTGATTTAGTTTCTGGTGCTCGAGTTACTGATGCAGTAGTTCAAAGAAAGCAACTGAGTTCCCGAGCCACAAAAACCACGCAGGGCAGCAGTAAACTCAGCCCGCAAGTCACACGAGTTTACACTGCAAGACCACAGAGAAAAGGACAGTGCATCATGTGGTGCGAATATTTACATTCCACCTTTTGCTGTACTCATTACACCTACCCACAGAAAGATGATCAGAGGCGCGTTTCGCACTTTTTTCTCTTGAGAATCTCTGAGAATCTCAGAAATTCTAACTTAAAGGTGCATTTCGCACTTTCTACTTCTCTTGAGATTCTCTGAGAAATTGTGAGCAAGATTTTCCTTTGCTACGTTATGCTAGCTCCGACCACTTGCTTGTGAGTTACGTCAAATTGGCTAGCGTAGAATTCTATGTTAGAATTCTCATAGAATTCTTACTTGCGCGTTTCACACTTTTCGTGAGAACTACTGAGCCGTAGAAGTGAGATTCTCAGAGAAAAAAGTGTGAAACGCGTCTCAGGCTGACTTGCCATTAAAAGAGTTCTATGTGTCAGTGACCTAGAGTACCGTTTAACAAGTTTCAATCAGGCCATCGGCCGCAACACACAACGAACACGATTCACAATTTATAATACAGAGCAAGGAATTAATTAATTTAGGACTTACGGAACTCTGGGTTTTGCAAATGCAGGCGTTGCAGCAGTTGTGCTGTGGGCACTAGTGCCACCCCCAGCTGGGGCACGTGGCGTCATCATTAACTTCCTGAAATCTTCATTTGTCATTGGATGCAATGATCTGAAATACAGCAACTTCATCTGTGCACATCAGCTAGACAAACGTTTATTAAAACTAATTTTTAAAAACGTATGACAAAGTAAACCTAACTTTTAATACTAGACACATAAACATCGGACAAACTTTTAAAAAGTAGTCCACAATATCTGGCACACAAGATAGACTAAAACAGCAAATACAGCAAATCAACCAATTCATACTCACTCAGTTGTGCAGTAAAACACAACAAAAATTATCAGCAAAAACATGCTAAATACATGCAACTATTAACAATAATCTAATTACATAAAATAGACAAAAACAGCAACTAAGGCAAATAAAATAAATAATAATAATTTAATGCAAATGTCAAAAAAAATCTGAAAACAAAGCAGAGCACAACAAGTAACAATGAAGGCAATATTCTGATTAATTAAATATAGCCAAGAACAATACCTGTCATTGTCCAGCACTTCTCCTGATGGAGCCAAAGGGTTTGAAAAAGTCTCCGCTGAAACAAACAAAGCAAAACAATTAAGCAATATTGCTTAATTTATTTCCAAATTTTCATAATTAACACTACGCATTATGTTGCATGTTGGTATTTTGGTGCTTCTAAAAACATAATAATCAGCACAAGATCAGCGAGGTCGACGATCTCATAAGCCATCCACTGAGGGGTCACCTGAAAAAGCAGGACCTGACATTGATAGACCAAGAAAAATACAAGGCCTGACATGCAGGACCTGACAATGACGGACCAAATAGCACAACCCGATGATGCAGGACCTGACACTGGCAGACCAGACAATGACGAACCTGACATTGAAAGACCTGACAATGCCGGAACAAACTGCATTGCTACATTGTTGGACATGTTATTATCAGAATAATCGCTATATGCTATATGTTAGCACATTACAGGTTTTAAAACGTTATGTGATATCCAAATTCACGTTACTTTTCTCATTTAATTACGTCGAAGCACGTGGGACTTGGCGGGAGCAAGTGTCGTCTCATTCACTAAATACTTGTAAAATTGGACACATGCCTAGTCATCCAATAGCATACATCTGATATAGGCCTACTTAGGCCTATATAAAAATTTCAACTTTTGTGCTCATTTATTGTAAGAATAAACAATATTAAATTTTCATTTTAGTTCTAGTCGCAATTGCTGCATTCCCCGGCAGTCTCTCCACTTTATAAAAGCCTGCAGAATGCCTATCTGATACTGAAAAGCTAACAGTGGTGTAGCTAGGTTTTGGGGGGCTCTTGTGCACAGGTTCATTGGTGAGCTTCCAACTGAAACAAAAAAAACTCTAAATTTGGGGCAAAGCAGCACATCAAATGGCAAATTTTCGTGGGGCCACGCCTTCTACCGCCAAAGTCATGAGCGCGTATATGCAAAATTTGGAGGCAATTTTTGACCCCTCTTGTGAAAAATTGTGGGGGATCCCATCCCCGATGAGGTGTGCACTAGCAAGACATGGTCATTCAGTCTAGAGCATGTGTAAAAATTTCAGAGCGCAGCAAAAGCCAAAATGCCATTTTTTAAACAAAAAAGTTGATTTAAGTGTGTCCAAACTCACATTTCATACATTGTAGTCAATGGGTCAAAGTTTACCAAACTTTTTACACTGAATGCCTGAGGAATAGCTGTAGAAAATTTTTTTCCGATTTTTCATGTCTTATGCCATTCTAGAGATATGAAAGGGCTTTTAAACTTTTTAAACTTTTGGACCTGCATCAAAAAACCGACACAAATTACGATCATGCGGCAAAATTTCCCGGCAATCGGCCAACGGCCGGCTCGGAGATCTTGCTTTGATAAAAAAATTACATGCGGTAAAAGCCTGCCGGGTTCCAGGCAGACTAATTAGACCTATGACAAAATGAACATAAGCCGCGCTAGTACTAAAATACGTCACATTTGATGTTTGCATTTCATTATTTCAGGACTTTTAGCAGTTTCATAGTTTGTATTTTCAAAGGCGTAAAAAATTACAGTCCAGGTGGTTGGGGGCCCCTGAATGCCAGGGGGCCCTTGTGCACTGCACAACCTATTGCTACGCCATTGAAAGCTAAGCATCACTTCGCTGTCTGGCCAACAGAGCAGGATGAAAATGGAGAAGGTCCACCATTGTCAGGTCCTGCATTTTCAATGCCCTTACTGAGTGCCATCAGTGACCAACGCCTACGAAAAAATTATTATCAGTCCGGGTCGAACTGACATCAGATTTTATTATAAGTTTGCGTAGCTATAAGCTAACTGCAGGGCAGCCAGTGCAACGCTATGAAACAGCAATTTTCCAACTTAGCTGTGCCATCTAATTTTTATGCTAATGCAGAACTGTTTGAATGCCCATGTAATAATGAGACATGTAATATTGAAACAAGCCAAAGGGCGAATCAGCCAGGGGGCGAACAAGCCAAGGAGCGAACGAGCCAGGGGGCGAACAGGCCAGAAAGCGAACCGGCAATGGGGCGAAAAAGCCATAATTTGGACTGATAACGCCTACCCAACGCCCAACACCAAAGTAAGACACTTGTTTGGCTGGCACTTGCATGAAATAAACTATGAAATATGCACGCTAAAGTGTAGCAAAGCAGATCTCACGTTCATGCATTGTTTCGATGGCGACTAAAGACTGAACTAAGTACTTACAACACCAAAAACCAACAAACTGTCAACCACAAAATGTCAACATCACTAATGCTCTATTTAATTGCCAAGTAGTACCGACAAAAACCAGTTTTGCCAAGACACTCCCTGTCCCTGGTCATTGAGTCCAACAAAGTTGATCACCTTATAATCACAAATATTTTAAGTTTTCGATCAACAATACTTTGGTAATTAGATTGTAATCAAATTATTCAAAATGTTGATTGGCATTTAATCTTTTTCTGTCTTTTGGAGAAGCCAGCTGCTGTCAAGTTCAACTCAATAATCAAGATGAGCCAATTTGTCAATTACCATTTACCAAAAGGGTCTTCGTTACTTTTTTGTTAAACAGACTACGGCGCTTTTAAAGACAATCATTCAAATTTTTTAAACAAAATTGTGGCGTTATATTTAAAGTTTTAAGTATGTAAAATTATGAATTTATGACATTTAGTGTTTGCAATCCGGGATCCCGGCTTTCGCCAATCCCGAATCCCGGGATTGGCCGCATCTCAATCCCGGGATTACAAAAATTCGTCAAATAATGTATTTTTTGACTGTCAACAAATAACAATTCTAGCCCTTTAATGAATAAAATATTTGATGCGCGTTATAGAGTTCTACTTCTTCTGTGCACTGTAATTTGTTTTTACAGTCATAGTCACTTCCTACATTCTCAATACTTCCGTACGGTCGGCTTTCCTACATCCTCATGCATGAAATAAGTCTACTATGGATACCAAAACAGCGACCATTTTGTAAGCCTAATCCCGGGATCCCGGGAAATTTCTTTTTACAAATTTCTACAAATTTTTACAAATTTACAAATTTTTTAATCTCGGATTCCGGGATTGAGAATTTAATCCCGGGATTGCAATCATTAACCAAAATGAATGAATAAATAACCCAACTATAGCACACTAAAAATGTCAATGACATTTTCTTAGTGTGCTATAGTTGGGCTATTTATTCATTCATTTCAGCAACCGCTCTTTTCGTGCGGTGACAACGGATGTTTTTTCTTTTTGTTTGTGTTTTGTTTACATCTAACGATCAAAATGGTAAGTTTTTGTTATCTAATGTCATCTAACGTTAAACATGTTTATTTGTTGCTGTTATAGCAAATAAGCAAGTAAATAATAGTTCTGAATGTGATTCCTTTGTTTTGGCAAGTCGTTGCTGTGTTCATCAATGTCGATCTTATACATTCACCGAAGCCACCAAAATTACTGGTCTCCTAAGTAAGCACAGTCAGAAGCCATATAACGCTTACTATCCAATTAACTAAGGTTAACTATGTGTTTCCGGTTGCAGTTTCCGTTTCAAACAATTTTTAAATTGATTTATTGTATTACTGGTTACACACACGTCAGACAGTGCATTCCAGTGATCAATTACTCTGTTGCTAAATACATACTTTCTCAAATCTAATCTACTGCGTTTTTATATAGTTTCTTTGAATGAC
>Ga0056128_1005834_pt1 | contig 15499 bp, 10 predicted proteins | sample WorMetLIZISLAND2_FD_71113 | JGI IMG/M metagenome (GOLD analysis project Ga0056128, IMG submission 71113) | Marine gutless worms symbiont microbial communities from Max Planck institute for Marine Microbiology, Germany - Olavius geniculatus... ...
GCTATTAAGTGCTGATTCTCTAACGATTATTTTTGTCAAAATCTATTGCTATTGAAGCAGGACTGTTGGAGTTATTGCAAAAGGTAGCAGGGGTCCGGTTTTTTTTGAGACACAGTGTATATTACTTGGCACGTAGTCCTTGTAAGCAATGCAGATTGTGCGTAGAGCGTCGTTAGCCATCGGTTCGATGAGGTCTGTAATCATTTTGTCCTGATCGGCCTGAGTAAATTTCTTTATCTCACAGTCGTCGCCAACGATCCACGAGCATCTATAATCATATATATGAAAGACATTTTTGAATGTTTTCATAAAAGTTTAAAAACGTGTTTTTGTCCTATTTTTGATGTCGTGTTCTTGTTCTTATTAAAACATAAACGTACAAAATTACAAATATGATGCATTTCTGACGGGCAAATTGCGTTTAGTCCTGTTTTCCATCTCTAGCGCAATCATGGTTACATAATAACGTTCAGTACATCCAGGTCTTTAGTCTTCACAAATGGTAGTTTTTTTTTGTTTTAACATGTTATTGTGCTATATGTAGTTCAATGTTTTTATGTATGTTTTGTTACATAATTTGATAAAAATAAAAAAAACATGCTTTTATTTGCAAATTAATGTTTTCAACATCCATGCCTAGTGTAAGCTCTTATGAAATATTTTAGTCTGTCTACATAAAAACGTTTACTGGTTGAATCTCGATGCATTTGTGATAGTTGTTACTTGTCGGCTGTGCCGAGCAACTAGTCTAAGGTGATTCCAAGCGAAAACACGCGTGTTCTTAACAATAATCACAATTGAAAATGTTAAAAAATGGTGCTGTATCTCTAAATCGAAGCCCATTTCAGAGCTACGGAGCGTCACCTGCCGTATGGGATCACACAGTGCTACCAGTCACCCAACACAGGTGAACACGCCCCGCCTTAACCCCAGACAGATAGGCCGGTACTCGATTCACCTACCCCGGAGAGATGGCAGGCTGAGTTGAACTAGGCGGCTGGTAACGTAACGAGATGGTTTACCTGCCTGCAGACTATCGCCAATCCCAGTACTAACCACTAACCGAACCCGGTGTACACCGTAGGCCACAAGCCACCAACTCGCACCCTTTTTAATCAAAACTCGACTATATAATTGTAATATTTTTGAAAAATTTAACTACTAACATTTCAATCGTCACCCGTTGTTGTAAATATAGACCTATAATAATCAAAGAATGAAAAATCTAGTTCGCAAATGCACAGTAAGTTCTGTCAGCAGCGAACAGTGTTCGAGGATACGCTAGTCAAAAAAATAGAATAGGCCGAAGCTAGGTCAAAACACGCAAATACGTTAAAATACGCAAAATAGAAATACGCCAAATACGTATGTTTTTTTCTGCAAAAATTTGTATCATAACCTATGACATGAATCAACGAACGCTGGTAATCAGCGGCGTTGTGAACTAAAGAGAAAACGGATTTTAAAGTTGCAATTTTCAGACGGAATTCCGACAGCCAGTTGAAAATTTCCGACGAAGGAGATTACATCTATGGGTGCTCATAATTTCAATTTTTCTCCAAATTTTCCCAAAATGGAGGGGCTTTCATTTTCAGATTCTACTTTTGCATTTTGGACGAAAAGTTTCGAAGAAGAAGATTTCATTTCCGACGATTTTCAGACAGCCCCTCATTTTTAGGGGGGGGGAGAATTGCGCCCCTTCCCATTCCCCGTGACACCGTGCAACGACGACAAGACGTCTATCGTTGGCACGCATGCGGTGACCTTTTGAGTACGATTTCCGAAGCTCCCTTGCTGAAGACGCGGAAACCGGCCTTGACCTTGACGCGACCTTGATTGCCGCGGAAACCGAGCTCGACAACGGTGGTCATCGACTTGCGGACCGAGTTGAACGTGTAGACCTTGTACAGGTGCTCCTCCGGCACCTCGATGCGGAGGTCCTCGTAATTCTGCCCGAGATCATTGACAAACCCCAACAACGCACACTCCGTCTTGTTGCCGACCTGCTGCGGTAGGTCCGACTTGTTCTCTGCCGGCTAGACAAACGAGTAACTAAGTATATGCAAAACAATTAAGTAAGTAAACAAGAAATAAGAAAAGTCTTTACAGTTCAGTCGCAGCTCGTCGAAAAAAACCCAACAGCGCGCACACGGTTAGAAAAAATTTGGAAGAGAAAACATCAGAACGCACTTTGTTTGTAGAAAAAAAACATAAGAACGTTTATGGGCGTTTACATAGTCTACGTCGAGTAACTATGCCTGGCCGCATCGACGTGCTCAGTTAATGCAAAAAATGGCACGATGTTAGGCAGGTACTGTAGATTATGCGGCCGTCCTAACAGGCCGCATTACGGGCACCCGTCCGTCCGTCCGTCTGTCTGTTTATCTGTCCCGTACCATGCAGCTTTAGCTCAAAAACCAAAACGCTTATACCAAAATTGGCGTCTACGTTCTCCATCGCAGGAGCAACTGCTGTGCCAATTTTCGGCTTAAAAGTCAAAGGTCAAGGTTACTGCACATCAAAAATTTCAGAATATGAAACGTACATTGCGCATACATAATAGCCGGTAGGCCAAAAACCAGCTCACGCCAACTGCACTGCACACGAGTGTACTGCGGGTCCAATGACCTTCGGCAAAAACGGCAGGCCGCATACATTTCAGCACAGTGTCTGTCGATATATTTGCTTGTCTAAAAATATTATCACATCGGGCAAAACAATTTTTCCTATTCCGTAAACTGTCAGTTCATAAAAAGTTTAAAGCAGCGCGTAGAGGGATCAGTAGCTAAAGATGGGACCAAGCCATAACTCCAGTATCATTTGCAGTTCACTTCCAAATCCAAACGGTGAGCAAAGATATACTAGCGCCGGTTCAGATTCACCAAAGTAACGAGACATTAATACTGAACCCGGTGTATGGCCCGGACAGTGACTGACTGACCAGAATCTTGGAGGTGTAGCCGCTGTTGAGAGATATCGCGCGTACAAGCAGGTTGACGACGTCATCCGGCAGCGAAACAGGGGGCGTTTTACGATGAGTCTTACCTGCAGGTAAACAACGTTTACTATAATTGTTAAAAATACAACATTATTACTACTAGGACAACAAACGTTTGTGTAATTTATTTACGACTTTTACGCTACACAGAAAACGTCTCGGATAGCATTTAAATGCTCAGCTGGAAAAGTTTCGATCGCAGTTTTTGCTTCGAATTTATGCCAAGTGTGCCAGTGCAATAATTTTCAGAAGCGGCAAATTTTGACTAAGTTATGACAAATATTTAAGACGTACTTTTTGGTTGATTCTGCAAGCCTACGTGATAGTAAGAAACTGTTTCCACGAATACGGATGCAGGCGGACACTTTGCGTAGGCCGAACCACTGCAGCCATATACATGTAGGCCTATGGCACTAGGCCTACGTTGACAGCATATACATGTAGGAACTTAGTTACCAACGCCTTATCTAACGGTACCATCGCCGTCCGACTACGACGTACCGTTTAGCTACAATACAGACAGACGACAGAGCGACAGACACTCAGACAGGTGGACGAACGACATGACGTAGTAGCAATAGCCTGACCGTACTAAGCACAGTTGGCTAGATGAAACGCTTACGACAAATCTGCAACATGTCAAGATGTACGTTTAGTACAATACAGTTCGCTTTACGACTTGTCGTCGAATGGCAACAAATTGAAGCAAGTGGAGATCAGTGGCGTCGCCAGAAATGTCAATTTGGGGGAGGGCTTCATCTGTTTTCCCCTTCCCTTTTCTTCCCATTTTCATCCTTCCCCTCTCTTCCCTTTTCCTCCGCTTTCATCCTCTCCCTTCTCTTAAAAGTAGGACCCCTAAAATTCAGCTTGGGGGCCTGGGGAGCGCTGTGAGCTCCCCAAGCGAAGTCTGGGACGGAACCCAATCCGAAAAATCGAATATGGTGCATTATAGCTTTAAAATCAGCGATCTGATAGCAGCAATTTTAATTATTTTCCCGAGAATAAACTGGCCAAGTTAACAATTTTGGTGCAGTTTAAACGCTTGCTTATGTTTTGTCCGCGCCACTGTTGGAGATTCAGTTTGGTTTTACCGCAGATGAAGCTGCGAACGACTGTCATCCGGTTGGTGGTGAGTGTGCCAGTCTTGTCTGAGCAAATCGTCGTCGCGTTACCCATAGTCTCACAAGCGTACAAATGCCGCACCAGGTTATTGTCCGCCATCATCCTCTACACGTCGACCACGCGCACAAAATTACAGACAAAAACCTTCACTACCTAATCCCACCAAAACCCCCTACATAAATACTTTCCCTACGACAACTGCTCGAGAAAATATTTTCCGATCACAAACTCCTGTGTGATAACCCTCTCCCCCTTACGACATAAATTTGCATTTTTCCCGCAGACGCTGGAAATTTCTGACAACATAGGGGAGCGTTGTCGTGGAGGTTATACATTCTGCACCCAGACAGGCACTCGCACTGTTTCTATGGTGGTTTGATGGAGTAACGGCAGAGTGTCAGACTTACAATCAACAGGTCGTGGGTTCGATTCCCGGTCAAGTCGCCATCAAGCGGTTACTACTTGGACTGGTGAACCATCTCGGGACATAACCAGCCATCGAGGTCAACTCAGCCTTCCATCCCTTCGGGGTAGATAAATCGAGTACCCCCACCTGTCTCGCTGGAGTAAAGAAGGGCCACGTTCAGATAGCTGTGTCGGATGGCAGGTAACAATGAGTAATCCCATATGGCAGGTGACGCTCCGTAGCTCTGCGACGAGCTTCCCATTAACAGTCATACGCAAACTTTAACCTTTTAACCTTTACCTCATGCACACGTCATATAAGGCCCTACTCTTTTCCTTCCTAATCCCCTCCCCTTCTCCTCTTCTTCTACTTTTATCTTTTCCCCTTTTATCTCTCTCCTCTTCACTCTCCTTCTTTTCCCCTTTTCCTCTTCTTCCACTTTTCTTCCCTTTTCTTTCACTTTTCCCCATCACTTCTTGTAAAAGGAAAACCCCTGGAATTTAGCTAGCGGGTTTGCATGGGGGAGCGCTGTGAGCTCACGCAGAAAGGCAGAGCCCCAGTCGAGATCAAATTTGGTGCATTTTAGCCGTGAAATCGGACATCCAGTAGCAACAGTTTCAACGACTTTTTCTGAGAATCAGTCGACCAAAACTACTATGAGAAACACACCAGTAGCACGCAAGCACGATACAGCACTGACATAGGCCTAACGCCCCAGGGCTCGGTGCAGTTCAGATTAAAGGAAAGCGACGATTCAACAAGTGAAGCGGCGGTTGAGGCAACGTTAGAGGGATGCAGAGATATGACTCAGCCTCCTCACCCTGACGGAGTAGGCGAGGGCGATGGTGACAGCTAGGGGCAGTCCCTCTGGAATGGCGACGACGAGCACCGTGATGCCGATAACAATTGCGTCGACGTAGTTCTGAATGTACGTGTTGCTCCAAGATCGGCCCTGTACCCCAAACTTCTCCACCGAGAAGCGAATCACCAGCGCCAGAATCGTCAGTATCGCCAGCGCAAACCCTGATACAAGATCCATCGCACAAGAGGCTAATTTAGCGATAAATTCGCATTTTACTCACTTACTTACACCGAACGACATTCAGTGGCGTAGCCAATAACGAAAATTTAGGAGGGGGTTCGCCTTCCTTCTTCTCATCTTTCCTTTTCCCTTTGACGCTTATTATACTATACACCGTGTCCCAGATAAAACGTTTCACAAGGTAGTGTAGGAACGCATATGAGCTGAGGTGGCAGTGTTTGCTTCTGTCTCTTCGTCAGTATCGCTAGTGCGAACCCTGATACAAAAACGATCCACCGGCCGTACTTTTTTAAAGTAGCTACGTTTTGTTAGAGTTGATTTTAGCTTTCAGAAAAAAAAACCATAAGACGGAGGTTGTTTCCGCAAATGTTTGTTGCATATTTTTACACGTATCTCATGTTTAATGCGTTGTTAGAAGTTGCGTTTGTTAACTTTTCATTAAACAATTATATAATGACGACATTCATTAAACTACACTGTGTCCCAGATAAAACATTTCACAAGGTAGTGTGGCAACGGATATAAGGTGAGGTGGCAGAGAATGCTTCCGTCTCTTTTGCAGTTTATCACTAAGTGCGACAGTGAAAGAATGAGTGTTGAAATCGGAGCAATCAAAGCACATTTGCCAGTTTTCGTAAAAGCAAAAGTACTACGCTATCTGGGACTGTTAAATAATTAATCTTTGAAAAATTACCAAAAAAAATAATCTTTGTTTTGAATTAAAACTCACACTGCAAAATATGTAACTTGAGCAAAGATAATGCAACATTTAAAGCTAGATGTAAGCAGTATTTTTCAGCAAAATTTCGAAAATATACTGAAAACTGTGCTGATATTTCAGTTTAGAAGGTCCAATAAAAATTTTAGGGACGCAAGTTTTTTCCAGGGAAGGTTTTATCATTTAGCAGTGCCTAAGTGTTTAATTGTTTTATCCAATGGCGTTCTCCAGAGAAAATAACTATTGCATATCAATTGTTTGTCATTGTATCCACTTAATAAAAATGCGTTCTTAGTCAGTGGCTGTGATTGGAAATTGAACTATTAGCATTTTATTAATAGTTGAAAAATTAACAATAACGAGCTTTAACCGGCTTTGCCGATGAGAAGAACGACTTTTCTAAGTTTCGTCTGTAGAATGGACTGGTGTTTGCTGTCCGAGTCGTCGTCATCTTTTGACACAGCTTCTGGTGCTTTCTCCTGTGGCGTCATTTCCGACGCGTCCTCCTGCCGTGTAAATATCCAAAATTCGTGTCGAGGGAGGGGCAGCAGGGGTAATTGCCCCCCGCCCTCCAATTTTTGTCCGCCAGAAAATTGTCGAAAAAATTTTTTTGTTCGCAAATTGTCATCTAAAATGACAAATTTGGGCTGAATAGAGAACACCCATTCTGGAGAATTCTTCAGAGCAAAATCAAAATTTTGAGCATCCAATAATTTTTCTTCAATCGAAAATAAGCAACGTCGGTCGGAGTATTGAAGCCACATTTTAACATGCGACGCCAGGGGGCACCGTGGCCACATATTTGGCAAAAATAGCTCTGTAGACGGGCACACTGCAGTCGGCAACCGCACTTTCAAGATTTTCATTCTGCCCAGGGCGTCGTGATATTAAAATGTAGGCGACGGCGCAGGAAGTTGCAATTTTTTCCACAAACGCTACAAATTTCCGACAGAAGAAATTATGGGTCCTCAAAAAATGTCTTTTGCCCCAGAATTTTTCCGACACTTCGACCATCTGTCAGTGTCTCGTGGCAGTGTCTAAGAACCTGGCTTTTCAAAAACTCACCACCGAATTTCAGTATTTAAAACGTTATCTCTCAGAGTGTTTGAGTTTTGCTGTTTTATTCTGTACACTGCCAGGCAGCTAAAGCTTAAAGGTAAAATTAAACGCAGATTCGTTTTTGAATAAATTTCAAAGTGTTTTTAGTTCCAAATGTTTACACAGTAATGAGCATTTTGCTGCTAACCTATTTATAAATAAGTAAAGTATTACAAAATGCGCGTTTAAAAAAAACTAAATGTGTAGAAAAGTTTTACACAACGTCGCAGAAAAAATTGACATGGGGGATGCTAACCTTGCTAGGTTACTGAAGAAATGAGAGGCCAGGTGGAAAACTAAAAAGTAGGCTACAGATAAAAAATAGAAAAATGTATTTCTTGCCTAATTAATTTTAGAAACTGGCGCAGCAACTTAGTCGTCACTGCACACCGGAATTATACCGTGGTCTATAAAAACGTGCCACTTTTATTCTTTTGAATAGCTTCGTGAAACATTGGCCGATTTTAATAATTTTTGGCAAGCGACATTAAAAACAAACTTGACGCGAGCGACTGTAGTTTTGGCCACCTCATTTTAATACTGTCGTTACACTACCTTGTGAAATTCAGAAGTCGTAGTTTGGCCATTTACAACAATGAATTCATACTCGATAACGCATGGATCGGCTCAGAAATGATTAACTGAAAAGCGGCAAACACGATTGGCAACTATTGTATTTCAGAAAGTCACACGTGTCACATCACATCATCTTCATTACAGCATGTGCTCAAAATGTCCTCCTCCAGCACAAATGCAAGCGGCAAACGTTGAAACCACTCGCAAACAACAGGCTCAACAACCTGCATTTCACAACGTAGTGTAGCGACAGAATTAAAGTAAGGCGGCCAAAGTACAGTCGCTTGAGTCGAGTTTCTTCCTGATGTTCGACGGCAAAAATTATTAACATTGGCCCATGCTGAAATGAGCTATTCAAAAGATTAAAATAGCACGTTTTTATGGACTATGGTGTAGAGTAGTCCAAGAATTATTATTAATCTTAGTACTTAGCAGCATCTTTCTGATTAAAACTCTAACTTTTAAAATATAGAAAAGCTCTCTCGTTTTCTCTCTCTCTCTTTTGCTCCATGGACTCAGTGCCCATTGGCGTCCATGACATATTTCACGAAATGAGTCCTTTTCGTCCTGTCCATCGCCAATCTGTAGAGGGTGCCATAATGCTCGTTGCACCAATCCACTAAGTCGTCTGTCCGTCTTCTTTTCGGCCTGCCTCTCTTGTTCTTGCCATCCATTACGCCGAACACCACTTGTTTAATCAGCCCGTCATCCAGCTAACACATGTGCTACACGTGTGTAACTGTATAAAAGTGTATGGACAGCCGTGTTGCTAAATTTATAATTTCTGTGTTTATTTATTCTTACCTTGCGTTGTGGGTCTATCGACAACCGAAGTTCCTTCGTGGACGAATCTGCTTTCGCGACCTCTTAGGTATACAAGCACATACAGTACAACGAAAATTAACAAGAAATTTGAGCTAATGCTCACGAGACGCGCGAAAGCCTATAGCAGTTCCTCTTTGCAAACTGTCAGTTTGTCTCCAGCCTTTTCGTTGCAGTTCATTCTTGGATTTTGTGTTGCAGCAGAAGATCGCAAAAATTAATAATAAACAGCATGTCTGTACCTATTTGCAATCGTTTTCACGCTACACCAGATAGTTGTGTGAAATAACCACTTTTTAGGAGGGGTAGCCATCTTTGACGCCCGCCTGCGCCGGGCTCCATGAATCTAGGAGATCGGGACTTAGACTGCTGAAATCTACGTTTAATGCTGAAAATTTCATACGCAGGCTGTCTTGGTCTAACTCCAGTCATTTCGTCGCAATTCAGTACTGAAATGTGCGCAGCATCCAAATATTGCGAAAAGTTCACTAAAAACCGCTTTTGGGAAGGTTCAAGGTCATTCAAGATCATCGATGTTGATAAATTTAAAAAGCCTGTCACCAGTGCTTGTTATGATAAGCAGCATGTCTGTGCCTATCTGCAACTGTGTTCACGCTACACGAGATAATTGCGGTAAAAAAACCACTTTTTAGGGGGGGGAGCTGTTTTTGACGCCCGCCTGCGCCGGCCTCCTTAAACCTAGGGAGTCGGGACTTGAACTGCTAAAATTTACGTTGAATGCTAAAAATTTTATACGCAGGTTGTCTTGGTCTATCTCCAGCCATTTCATCGCAATTCAGTGTTGAAATGTGCGCTGCATCCAAAAATTGCGAAAAATTCACTAAAAACCTCTTTTTGAGGGGTTCAAGGTCGTTCAAGGTGATCGGTGTTGATAAATTCAAACAGCCTGTCACCAGTGCTTGTTATGATAAACAGCATGTATGTACCTATCTGCAACCGTTTTCGCATTATTCGAGCCAATAACGGCAAAATGACGTCGTTTTAGGGGGGGGGTACCCCTCTTTGACGCCCTCGTTCGAGGGGAACCCCTGCACCAAGTTGCGCGAAGTTTTGTCACGATAAACTAGAGACCTTGGGGCAGGCTACAGTAAAGATTTCGTAATCCTAGCTTGCACCGTTTTGATACAGATCACGAGTGTGACAGACGGACAGACAGACGGACAGACAGACAGATGGACAGACGCCCAGACGATGGCTAAGACGCGCGAAGCATTCTGCTTTCGCGCGTAAAAATTTAAGTCGCCCACGGAGCGGCGTAACTGGTCATTTTTGGTTGACGTGTACTTGAGCGTATAATCACTTATAGGGTGCTCACACGACCCAGCAGACGTCCGGCAAACTTCCAGCAAACTACCAGCAAACGTCCAGCATTAGCACGTGTATTTTGAATACATTTGTTGGAAGTTTGCTGGACGTTTGTTGGATCGTGTAAACACCCTATTAGACACCGACGCCGTTAGACGGTGCCTAGTGTATAATGTAATTACAGTTTTCCCATTGATCAGTTCGTCGAAGACTAGACGACGTCAGTCAAGTTTAGTTACATCGCTCTGTACGCGCCTCAAAAATCATCTTTTAATTTCATCATTCTTCTTCATACTGATCCGGATAACTACGAAAATCTAACCACTTCTACAACATTCTCTGAAAAGTTCAGCCATATATCCGCCCGCAACGTTCTTGTAATAAATGAATGAATAAATGAAACATCTTTATTATCCGTTCCAGCCTGCCTGCCCAAAATTGATTAGCATAAATTCCATAAAATAGATAAAATAATTAAAAGTAAAGAAAACTGCCTACGTAAAATTAACCACCAAACAGTGCTAACAAACAAGCATAAACGTTGGGTATCACAAAATTATAACTTTCTTGATAAAGGAAAAAGCAACAAAAAAAAACTTTAAGCTCACTACGATATACCTTTCTTCTTTGTATCGGAGCCTTCAAGCAGAGCAAAGATGATGCCTGCTTGCGAGTTTACACCGACCGCCGTAATGACCGCCTTGCCGCTGCCCTCCATTACTCGCGTTCCTAATTCACACATCATTCATAAGCACGCGCCGTCATCATCACCGGTGGTAAGGGGAAAACGCAGTGGGAGACTGGGAGGTTAACGCAAAAAGAAGAAGGGGGGCAGAGAGTCGCGGAAAGCCGAGAATTAAGACACCGAAAACCCCCAAAATCGAGACGCCAAAGGCGTCAAGGGAACGCAAATATAAGTCCCGTTCTCCATCTTTTGTCCTGTTTCTGATAGCTTGTATATAGAGCTCGGGCAGTGACGTTTCGTTGCTTGGAAGCTACATGTATAATCGTTTGCGTTACTTACTTACTTGGTGGCTTTGTCGCGTGGCAGGTAACACTGTGCGATGTTATATGGCAAATGACGCTCCATATAGAGCTTAGCTTTTAAGATTGTTTTCCCAGATTCCCAAAAGAGCTATACACACCAGTCTATTTAATCTATCTAAGTAATCTATTTACTTCTTACTCTGGTTACATTGTTAATCTTACATTCGTAGGCTACTTCTTACAAATACGATGGGTGACTAGGCTTAGCATTGGACAGAGTATAAAATCACCCTAGTGTCCGTGTGTGCGTGCGTGCGTGCGTCTGTCCGTGCGTCCAACTTTTCTTAAGGTATCTTCTTCCCCCCCTTCTCTTTTCCCTTCCCTTTCTCTATCCCCTTTTTCTTCTCCTTCCGCTTTTCCTTGCCCTTTCCTCTTCCTTTTTTTCTTTTCCCTTTCCCTTTTCTTTTCCGCTTCCCCTTCCCTTTATTTCCCATTCATCTTTCCCTTTCAGTTTTTTCTTCCTTTTCGCCTTTCTCTTTTCCTTTCCCTATCACTTTACCTTCACCTTCCCCTTCCCATTTCTCTCACCCTCCCCCTTTTTCCTTTCCTTTCCCCTTTCCATTTCCCTTCACCTCCTTTTTTTCCTTTCCCTTCCTCTTTCCATTTCCTTTCCCCTTTTTTACCTTCAATTCCTTTTCTTCGTCCCCTTTCCCTTCCTTTTCTCCTTCCGCTTTCCCTTTCCCTTCCCTTTCCCTCCCCTTCCTTTTTCTCTTTCCCTTCTTCCATCTTTCTTTCCATGTCCACGTTTGTGCGTTCAATATTTGAGGCGCCATATCTCCATAACAGCGCAAGATAGACGCATGGTCACTATAGACCACACATAAGATGTCGACGCCCGGGAGTTGAATGGTCACGTGACCGATGACGTCATGTGACCCCAAAAGGTCAAGGTCGTGACTCCATTATCACTGAGGCGCTATATCTGCATAACGGTGCAAGACAGATGCATGGTGACGATGGACCATTTATAGTAAAGCGCTGGTGACTAATTGAATGGTCTCGTGACTGACAATGTTTATTGTTTAGTTAAAATAATAAAAAAGGATGAAAGGATCATTGCTGCTGTAAAATTTAAAATTAAACTGTTTGATTTTTTTTCTATTAGTCAAAACAGCTCACTGATTATATTTATATAGACATATACTGTAAACTATCGAAATGCATTGGACAGACTCTGTGTTCGTTCGGACAGACTCTTGACTTTCGCTGATCCAATTCGCTGAAAGAAAGCTGAAGCTGAATGCTGAAGTCTGTACTTAAACCAAAGTTCAGCTAAACTTAGGCGTAAGTATGCACCTAGACCATACGTTTAAATTTACGGCTTTCGCTGAACCTTGTAGCTTAGCGGAAATTTCAGACTTAATATAAGCCAAAGTTTCCGCTTGGCGAAAGGTTCAGCGGAATCACTTCACTTTTTGGCAAAAAGTGCACAGCCTACTTAGATCGATTTTTAGCTCAACGAGTTGGCTCATTCGAAAGCTGAAGTCACCCTGCAGTGCGATGTGGTGTGAAGAATCTTACCAGAGAGCAGCATCGGGTCGATGGCGGCCGACTTCTTCACGAGATCTGATTCACCAGTCAAGGCGCTCTCGTCTGTCTTCAAATCATTGCTTTGTATGATGACGCCGTCTGCTGGTATCAGATCACCTACCGCACGCCACGTGCCACGTCATGCCAATGTTGATAACAAGAACTTGATCCTCAAGTCCAAAGCCAAGAAGCTGACCCTCAAAGCCAAGATCGAGGCCTGAGCCAAAGACTCAAAATTTGTTCTCAGGGACACCTCAAGGCCAAGGACCAAGGCCAAGAACAACAGCACTGCACCAGAGACACACGGTGACTTCCTGCCAGACCACCCGCGTTGTGCTGACTACAGACGCAGAAAGAATGTTTGTGAACGTTATTTTTCTTTCGTCTCGAACACTCATCAAGCTGGTTTAGGTGCAGTGGCATAGTTCCTCCCTCCAGCATTCGTCCAGCATTCATTAAGCAAACATCAAGCTAACTGGATGAATGCTTGCAATGTTTGATGTTATGTACACTCATCAAGCTGGCTCGACGAGCGCTCGACACGCTGGCTTGATGAGCTAATTATCTCGTCGTCTGAACGGTGCATAATTGCAAACGTTCATAAAACCAGCTCGCCAAGCGCTGATCCAGCTTAGCTTAACGAGCGCTCGACGACGTGCTTGGTGTGCTAGTAAGAAGAGAACTAGACATGTTTGAGACGGCGTCCAAAATTAACAGAAAACAGACAGTGTGTGAAGTATAAATGCGCATACAGAGCGGCATAACAGTATACTAGACTGAGCTGAGCTAAGCTAAACAACGGGCGAGCAGTAATGCATTACTCCTCGTCCATTGGTCAGTTCAGTTTTGGGTCGCTCTGTAAATAAGTAAGTAAGTAAGTAAAGTGTAAATTTATATAGCGCATACTCAAAAAGATCTCTAATACGCGACCTTACGTGGCTACGTAAAAGTTTGAAGTAATAAACCAAAATAGAGGTGGTAATGGCGGTGGGAGTGGTTGTAGTAGTACTAGTAGTAGTAGTAGTAGTGCTAAAGCATGGTAGTCGTTACGCCTACCGTACTTGACGAGGCAGATATCTCCGACGACAAGTTCACTGATAGGCAGTTGAATCAGCTGCCCGCCTCGCAATACGTTGAAGGTGTGGTCTAAATCGATCTGGTTCTGCAGGCTACGAAACTGCCGTTCCTTCTTCCAGTCGTTGATTGCTGACACCAGTACGACCACGATCACCGCTCCCATGATAGCCACGCCATCGATCCAGCCGTGATCGTCCCCTTCTTCCAGGCTAGCGTGAGCTGCACGGACAGCCATACAAACTAGCACTGTAGTATAGTAGTAGTAGTAGTAGTAGTAGTGGTGGTAGTAGTAATTGTCGTCGTCGTTGTTGTAGCACAGAAAATGGCCACTCCGTTTAACCGACCAAGTTTCTCCTCTTCCCCCGGCCTACCAGATTGAGCTGCACAGAAGATTTAGGTATAATCAAACTACTCAGAGTTTTAAAAAAAATGATACGGCATTTAAAGATTAGTGCCTAAATTTACGAGATAAAAAACATTAAACTAATCTTTTTGCCTCGAAAAGCTTGCGCTGAATTGAAGAATGCGCAGAACTGTCCGCCAAATCGAAGAGAAACTGTATCCGCGCGAAGATGGGAAACTTTAATACCGAGCATCCGATTTTAAACAGCTTGACGGTTTCGACTGACAAAATTCAAGCGTTTGGCACTGCTGTTTAGAATTTAATACGTCTGCAAAGAAAAAGCAGATTCCTGCGAAACTACACTGTGTGCTGTTTAGAATGAATGCCACTTCGTGTGCGTAGAAGCTTATTGAACTCCGTGCATGCACGTTTGCGCTTTTGCGCTCTGATTCTTTCTGAGACTTTGGCGCTTTGTAAATCATTTACTTACTTACTTACTTACGTACTGCAGGAGGTGCCGCTGCTTTTCGCGGACATTGCAGTGTACTTCAGGAATATAGTTTTTACCTGCCATATCGTCGGACGGCGGTTTGTAGAACGAAAGACCGATGGTGATGAAGCCGGCCACTGTGAGTATGATTAGCAGTGGGTCCATGAAGGCTGCCCATGCCAGCTGAAGGAACGAAGGCGGCGGCTTGCGTGGAATGACGTTGACGCCGTACTTCTCAATGCGCAGCTCGATATCTTCCTCGTCAGCCAACAAACCTGAACCAGCGATCAACAGCAGATTACGGTGCATAAACTTCAACGGCCCAAGAACGCCGGTAATATTCCTACGATATTTTATCATATCACATATCCGTCGCAAAAAATGTTGACCATTTGTTGCGGTCAGATGCCTTCGTTCAGAGTCCAAATGCACATAAATCGGTTTTTGGCCCAAACTCCGCTGGGGGAGCTTACGACGCTCCAGCAGACCCTCTAATCTGCTGGGGAGGGGATACCTTTTTTCTATTTCCCTTCTCCTCGAGGCCTTTGGCGTTAATGTCATAGTGCAACTTTCATTCTACTGACCAGTTTATGTGAAAAGTATGTGGCCAATAAACAAAATTAGAACTTATTCTATCTCCAATGGCCCAAAGCTGTATATAGTTCACATAGACTGAGTGACTGACGTGCTCAATGTGAAATATGGAAAACTGGACAGAGACCTCAATGGGCAGACTTTCAGAATGCCAGACACAGACAGCTGCAGATTAGCAATAGAAGAGAGACAGGGCCTAAAAAACCCTTTTTTGTGTCCCGACGGACGAGTTGCTGCAGGCGAAGGACGACTTGCTCAGTGAGGGAGGACAAAGCTTGTCCTCCCTCACTGAGCAAGTCGTCCGACAAAG
>Ga0056128_1005837_pt1 | contig 15498 bp, 8 predicted proteins | sample WorMetLIZISLAND2_FD_71113 | JGI IMG/M metagenome (GOLD analysis project Ga0056128, IMG submission 71113) | Marine gutless worms symbiont microbial communities from Max Planck institute for Marine Microbiology, Germany - Olavius geniculatus... ...
ACGCTCCACCATCCCTACAGACGCAGCAGCAACGACGACGCTGAAACCATCTAACTCAACACCAGTGGACACCGGCACTGACTGATCTACTACAGTCCGAGTTCACTTAGACCGAGATTCCAACTCCAATGGTTTCGAGTCCGAGACCGATTCTGAGTCCGAATCAAGAGTCCGAGTTTTAAAAATAAGTCCGATTAGACTCGGGTACATTGCCAGCATTGATACTACGTCACTGGCTTAACGTTACGAATTTCATCTCAGTAACTTGAATGAACCAGACGCACAGAACTCACTGACATCGCTCGTACTATATACACTAGCGCTATTCCTTGTCTCAATTTGATTTTTCATTGCAATATTTAATGAGTTTTTCGTCAAACAGGCCATTATTTTTCCGCAAATTTCACAATGTTTTGTTACTTATCGAAGTCTGACTAACAGTCAGACAGGCAGGCAGACATGCAAACGGACAGCTTTATACGCACAGCCTTCACCAAAAATCTCCGGTTTGAGCATTTTGAAATTGAGTTATAAATTACTAATGTTTACGGTTTGCGTTTATATCCATGACCTTATATCTACTTCATTTTAGTGTCTTACATCTGTATTTTATCGCTGTATTAGCGGGTCTTAATTAGTCTGTGCAAAAAAGTACGGCTTTGTCAATCGTCTGAGCGGAAAACGACAGCGTCGGCAATTTTCGCCGGATCGGATCGGATTATCTGCTTAAAAACATCGGGATTAGATCGGATTTAGCGGAGTACAACTTTAGACATCGTTTCCACTCTGCATTTGAGTCTGGGGTCCAACCTCACCTGTGATGTTCTGAGAAAAAAGTAGACACAATTTGTCGGTTACTCTGACCTGAAGTCAAGACTGTGTTACGATCTCTTGCAGCTGACTGTGTATGGCATTATGTTGTCATATTTCATTCAGGTTTACGTCTGACGCAAAGTCATGGGTAAACATCAAGTACTAACTGTGTCGTGATAATTGTAGATTAACTAGACTAGCAGCATTAACACGGCAGCAGAACGTGGTCGTCCGTACTCTGATCAGCGGACTTATGCTGCAGTCAAACTGCTAACGATTTACAGTGTACTACTGGTGTCAGTGGCGTAGCCTGGAAAATTTGCTGGAGAGTAAATAGGAGAAAGGAAGGCATCGCATATACTAATTCGCCGGAAAAAAATGACAACTTAAAAACGTACACATAAGAAATAAAAAGCGGGTTACGCAGGAGTTTTTTGATCTCTTACACAATCACATATATACCGATGTGTAAGGAAGAACGTTTTAAACTCAACCAAAAAGTATACTGGGTCTCGAACGGCTCCGGATCTGGTTCATATTTTGTTTTCTTCTTGAAACAATAAATCTGTAATATCATTCTCTATCGCACCTTGTCCTTTGCCACACTTATTTGTGCACGATTTGGAAGTCGTTAAAAAGTTCTCCCGAGGTGTTCTATTTGTCCTGTTTTATTATATAGGCCACGCCACTGTGCAACTTTGTGAAGTGTGCATTTGCATTGGCGGGAAAGTGAGCAAAGCTTGCTCTGTACTTGCTTCGTACTATTTTATTATGCAATTTACAGTTGTTGTTGACCTTCGATATATTTTGTTATTGCAAAGAATATATACCTGAAAAATATTTTCATCATTTTGTCAGTAAAACATAAGTTGCATGCTTTAACTGTGTCACAATGAAAGTTGTAAGTGGTTTTCGAGCTAATGCAAATCTTTTTTACCACTAATGATAGAAGGAAGAAAACAACAATAATAACTAGAAATTTGGAGCAAAACCCAACGTGAGTCCACCCGGCGCCCTAAGTCCGACTGAAGGGACAATTTAGAAGGCTCACATTCCCATCGTAGGAAAGTCACGTGGCCCGAACTCCAGCGCATTAGCATACGCAGTGTCGACTAAAGGTAGGTAGACAATAGCCAACTAACCGTTGTCGTTAGCGGACCAAAGTTCACCCATTTTTTGTTCAACGCGGGATGGACGGTAGTTTATAACGCCGTTTACAGCTTGTCGATTTCTCCATTCGTTTCAGAGACATTCGCGCTCAAAGTTGAAAGTTGTCCTAAATTGCGCCGAATTTTTGACGTTTTTCGCAATCCCAAATTTTAAGGGGCGGTGTTTCCCGAAAGTTGTACACACGTTATTAGCCCCGAGCCACTTAGCACTACGTCACGTGGCAAAGTTTTATTAGGCTACTTCCTAAAGTTTTAAAGTTTACGGCTTAATCTCCGTGATTACCAGACTAATGTTCACTGAACTTCTTTCGCCCAACACGGGAGGAATCGTTGTACAAAATGTATTTGTCTGATTTTGAGAATCTTCATCCGTTTCGGAGATATTCGCCGCTGAAGTTTGAAGTCGTCCGAAATCTGGCCAAATTTTGCATGTTTTGGCTCCTAAGATTTTTTTGGTGAGGGCCCCCGAAATTTTGGACCAGCATTATAAAATTCAACTTGCTAGTGATCACCGTGCAAAATTTCACGCCCATCGGCTGACGCATCTCGGAGATTTCGCGATGAAATGGATAAAAACATCTGCAGCAAAAACATAAGTCAGCTCCGCAAGCTATCGCTTCTGGACGGACTAATAAACAGAAAAGCACACGTTTCGTTTTTAAATGAAGGTAGTTATTCGTGGCTTCAGTTTATAAGTTTTCACTTTTTCACTTTTTGCTACTCGTCATGCATCATTTGGACCCTTATCATGTGTGATATATTCGTCGAATTTAATTACATATATGATAATTGCTGTAAGAAAAGAGTTAAAGTATACCCACGCTTTTGCCAAAACCGCTTAATTACTTGTCACTAAATTGCAGAGAAGGTTGTAGCTAGAGTAGCTGGGCGTATAGCGTCCGTCAACACCACCACCGTTACCACCGTTGGTATAGTATTGTTATTCTCGCACCTGTTCACATCGATAAGCACAAGCGACTGAGTGATGCAACAAAATTTCTATAGACGCAGGAAGTAGTATAGACGTGTGCTGCTGATTCTGAAGCACAATGCATCACCGCAACAGAATTACTCGACATGACGCTGCATGGTTTCACATTCCCGGCGGCAGCGTCGACTTTAATAACACGGAAGCGGGATCTAAAGGCGCGTACAGAGCGACGTAACTGAACTAAACTGACAAGATTTAGTTTTTGACGAACTGATCATTAGGTAAGCAGGGCCAGCTTATTGGCCATTCACTGGCTGACGCTTACGTGAGCGTAGTCACGTAGACCACCGACGCCGTTAGACGGTGCCTACTGTAATGCATTGCTGCTTGCCAATTGGTCAGTTCGTCAAAAACTAAACCATGTCAGTTCAGTTCAGTTACGTCGTTCTGTGCACATCTTAAATCATAGAGCCGACCGACGAACGAACACAACACACTTTTCTGCTTTTCGCTCCCGTCAACCTATCTCCGAGGATGTTGGATCGACGACGTTTCGGCTTATAAACGAATCAATAGAGAACGACGAAAACAAGCGTCTCGGCGTTAAGGATGGCGGAAGTTATATGTCCCGCCGGGAACGGCAGCATACAGTATAAGATGAGCACGAACCTGTAGCGTTCAACTCCCGTGAGACTGATTTTTTTTGCTATATTTATTATGTAACTTACCAGCTTGTTAGGCATGCTTAGACTGGAAAAATAGTTTAAAAAGCGTCTAATTGCAGAAGATACCTTTTGTATGAAAGCTAGATCAGTGTTGCCACGTTTTGTTTCGTAGGAAAAACATAAAAATCTTTGTCTACGAAGAGTAAGTAAACCAGTAAATGAAGTTTAAATTTATATAGCACATACTAAAAAAACTCTAATGCGCTTAGTACATTTTGTCGTCAATATCTCGCAAAAAAGTTCATGTGTTTTCAGTTAATATAATGTTTGAAAGTGTCGAGACTAAGTTCGAAGACTGTCGCGCAGCTAATTTCAAGTCGACGGCCTGCAACAGCAAAGCACCGACGACCGAAACTGTTTAGTTGATAGCGCGGAACGAACAACTTTCGCTGAATAGCAGACCGCAGATGTTGGCGACCAGTGACGTCAGCTGCAGCGTGCAACTGTCCATCAAGTAGGCCTATACGGCGGAGCAGTTACATAGAGGCATTGATACATGAGCAGTTTGAGCACTGCAGCGAACTTGAATCGTACTCGATCTTGCTCATCATGCACTGCAGTAGTCGAGACAAACTGCTAGCAAACTTTCGAGATTAGCAGACCGGCAGCGTTTGAAATGCAAGCTAATAAAAATATAAAAATGCTTTGGGCAGAAAGAAAAACAAACTAGAAAATGTGTGAAAGGGTAAATAAAACAAAAAACATAACAAGAAATGCGTGACATTATTACGGTTAATCAACTGATAATTCATACAAGAAAACATCGCAATTTATATAGGCCTCTAAGCATGCCCGTCGAGAAAGTGGAGTAAGAGGTAAGCTACCCCGTGCAACGCGACGTTTGGGGGCCCCGCCGTCGGCCAGCAATATAAAGTACGCCAGAATGTATCATTTTGAAAAGAAAAATTCAGAAATTTTCACTCCGGAGGGGCCCCGTGAAAATGTTGTGATCCCATACGGCGGGTGACGCTCCGTAGCTCTGAGATGGGTTTCGTATGAAGAGCTACAGCATTTTTACCATTTTAACTATGGCAAAAAATTGGTGGCTTATACTTTTGTCATCAGCTCGTATACGCTCGAAATTAAATTCTCAGTGTGCATAAAAATTTATACGTCTGCTACATCTCATCAGATGGCCTATTTTGTATCGCGACTGTCGTGGCGGACAGCAGCTGTATGCAGGCTCCCTCTGTCGAGTCACGCAATAAATGATTATTTATTTTATTGGCTCACAGTCTATGATTGTTATCCTTAAAATTTCATACAAACGGTTTGAATGCATACTAGAACTAACTACAACTTATAATGGTACGACTTACGACGCTACAAAATTACAATGTAAATGTGAAACAACAAGCCACAAGGCAAAACTGGAAATCTAGTAGGCCTAATACAGTAAAAGACGAGACGTCTATACGGCATGATACGGCACGAGTGGAGAAAAAGTCAGGATTCAAAGTGTCATTCAAAAAGTAGGTCACTGAATGGTATCATATTCCGTCAAATATTAGCAGCTTGTGTAAAAATATCTTATGTACAAAGTGAGTAATAAAGTGAATCGAAATATTACATAGTGTCGGAAATGTGTCCTGTGTGTCGAATGATAATTTTATTTTGCTTGATAATAAACGTTTTGCTAAATCCAACTGCTTCGTCACAATATTACGAGAAAGCTTGCAAATTGCCACAAACCTAGATGCATGCTGGTTTAAAAATCATCGTCAACCATTCGAAAAGTTGTCAAGTCGCACAAATGTGTTTAAAAAATACATTCCTCATAAATTCGAAGCATTTGATGTGTCTGTATGTGAGTGTGCGTGGTGGGATTTTTAATGAATAGGCTACTGTAGGCCTATTGCAAAGTAGTCTAATAAGCTTAAGTGCTTAATAGTAGCAAAAGAAAAGCGGTCCATAGTTGATAAAATTATTACAGAAACTTTTATTACGCTATGTCCTTCAATGTTTCACATTAGTAGCCTACCGGGTACGTGCAATGATAATAATCATGTTGCGTCTGTCGATGGAATAACAATGATGTCGCTGATCCTCGTCGACATCAATGTCGTTAATAATATTCGCTCTATCTATATGTCGCTCTCTCTCTATCTCTGTAGGCTGTAGCGAACGCCTACGCCGGCAGCTGTAAAAGCCGTCGTAACATCACAGCTCGCTACGAATATTGTACTGGTATTCAACAGGGTCAAAGTCACAACAACGCCATGCGTAAAAATAATTCGTTACTAGAATAAATATGAAACGGTTTGAAAAAGATTCTGACCTAATTCTACATTACAAATATTTATACCACGCCTAGATAAACTAAAGTTTGTGGGATAAAAGCCAGGTCAAATATCTGAGCGAGTTGCTGCAGCAAGCGGAGAGAAGGCATCGACGTTGAACGTTTTTTCGTCGAAGCATCATTTAGTAACATTTTTCATTTTTATTTTGCAACATTCTTCTTTTACGTGTTTAACGATGGCCTACCTTACGTCGGCAAAATCTATACTCACGAAAGAGCAATGGAGCTAAAGTCAAAAGCCGCTAAACATGAAGTACACGCATGTGCCAGATGAAACGGTAGCGAAATTAACGCACGGCGAGAGCTTTGCTAATCGCGCTGATTGCGATATGATTTTGAAGTAGGCATCGTGCGCTTTTCTGCACCTACAGGGTGGCGCGTTAAATAGCGTAGATCCAGGAATCGAACAGTTTCTGACACAAATAGCCTTGATCATTGCAGTGAAAGGCGGTCATGCTGAAAGCTCAAGTGCAGTGTTCAACACGACCACGGGTTACTTTAATGATCGAAGCTAATCGTTTCCTTAACTGTCCGAGTTACCAAAATCTTGCACTTATCGTGCGTCACCGTGTGTGTGTCGCCCCACGGCATCTGTGTGTTGTTGATATTTCACGCGCGTTTATATATCGCTGTCTGCCCATATGTATCGACTCCGAGTCCAAGACACGTCCACCGCTGCCAAATAGGAATCCAGTTGATTAGGTTTACGACGGACGTACGAACGGACGGATGGACAGACGGACGGACGGGCGAGGAATGATCGACCAAGTCGGACTGGTCGTGCCGCCTAATCCTCGTAACGTCATTGACAGCTGCTCGGCCGATGTGCCACAGTTGCTGCTGCTGCTGCTAGCACACCGGTCGCTGATGTCGGTGTCACATTAATATGTCTCCCCCGTATTAAAATATCGCCGGCCCCATAAAAAACTTTTTACATTATAGGATCGTTTCCCTCATCCCAGAAAATTCTCTCCCCGACCGAACATTTACCGTTAAAAATTCTTCCCACCCGGACGGCCACCAGAAAATTGTCGGCCGGAGAGACTTTTTCTGGAGGGCGATCCTATAATGGGGCACCCGACGCGACAGACTCAATGCTTCTGAGACTACTGACCGACCGGACTACACGGACCGTCAGCGGCCGCAGCAGCAGCGAATATCGTTTATTGCATTACCGCTGCTGACTTTCTGGCGTCACTCCTTTACACGGCAGTAGGACCTAAATACAAGTAGCAGACGTTTATGCACTAATCTCAAAAACGTCCAGTTTTCAGACCGATGATAACCGGATAAAAACACGATTAGGTCATTTAATGTCGTCGATTTTTGTCCTATTAGAGTTTCGTAGTAACCAAGATTATACACCGTGCCGGAAAAAAACATCCCGAACATTTTTGATTGTCACTTGAAGAAGGGATATCCAATTATAATAATCTTTAACTCGATTATTTTTGGCACAACTGGCCATCAAATGACCAATATTTCAATATGTTCAAAATATGTTTGAAATATGTTCAATATTTCCCTTCACCCAATATCTGCTTCAGCACTACCTGGGGAAAACAAAACCGACGAAATGTGAGTTGAAATAAACAGAAATACGTCAAAAGCAACCCCAACATTATCGATTGTGACTTGGAAAAAGATGGCAGATTTTAATAATTTTTGATGCAAATATTTTTGACATTGCTTGCCATCAAATAACCGTTCTAGTTCTCACTTCACTAAATGTTTGCTTTAGGTAGTGCAAAAACAAACAATGGGTGCGGTGGAAAATTGGACAGTCATTTGATCGCCAGTTGTGTCAGAAATATTGGTGTCAAAAATTATTAAAATCTGATAATTCTTCTTCAAGTTACAATCGAAAATGTCCGGGTGTATATATATCGCACCGTTTGTACGCTAGTGACGGCGCAATGATAGAATATCATCAGAAAAGCACCTCATTGTGATGCTTTTGGTTGACGGTAAGCTCTTGAATACCCGACTGTGGATTTTGGCAACCAAAAAAATTGAACGGCTACTAAGCCTATACTGTGTGATTGAAACGGTATAATGTGTTCATATCTAAAACCTTGTGACACATACAAATGATAATACGACAAAAATCCAATAACAATAGCGACGACGCGCGTTAAAACTCTAACTGAGAGAGAAACACGACGCACTTCACAATAAAAATATGATACCATAGCACAAACTAGTCCCAAAAACTATAAACTTCGTCCCACGCCGTATTAAACGTTCAGGAAAACCGCTTTATTTTTTTTTTACAAAAATCTAACATATTGCCTCATCTCGTTAGCGCCTTCGCATAGCTACACCAAGTACTGATTCTGACGCAGTTGTTAAGGCAACAGTTTGCGGACGTTTCACCTACTACGTCTGTGATTGAATTAAGACATGCGCTACTGACAGCCGTTACTCAACTGGTCCGCATAAACTCTCAGCATGTTTACCGAAGAGATTAATATGAGCATTATGGAATATCTAAGCGCATGCACCAACCGTCACTTTTCCAGCTTTTAGCGAGCGTTACGATTATGTGTGTGGCGCATTGCTACGGTAACCTGTCTCCATGTCGAACCGTTCACAACATAAATGTATTGTATTCGTACCGGTTTGGTTACTACGAAATCGGCATAATTGCATTGACAATCGGCTACAAGTCTTCGCACGTTAAAGCTCTTATATCGGATCTGGTACAAAAAAACGTGCCAAAATGTAGGTAAAATGTAATTGAAAATGTAGTTCAAGCTTAAAGCAGACAATTCGCATAAATCATTAAAATGGTGAAAATGGTTTCAAAAATATTGCCTTTTTTCTGAGTCACGGGTCACAATTTGTGAACATATGTAAAAGTTAACGTGCACGGTTAACGGTCACGTCCACGGTTTTTAGTTTTGCAGATATATACGGCTAGATGATTACGTACCAGCAGGCCGATCAGGCTCCTGTGCCTACTGCAAATCCTATAGTTCACTGTTGGGACTTTAGACCTTCAGTTACTGAACGCCGACGTCTTTGCTTGTCATGAAACCTAGTGTACGTTGCACAGCTTGTCTTCGCCGTGTGAAAAGACACAGACTGACAATGAAAGCTTGCGCGACTACGTGATAAAGTATAGTCATTACCCTAGATGTCGCTGCGGGGCGTTATCCTTACACAATTTTTTTACACTCATCCACGATGCAAGCTCTCGTTAGCGCCTTCGTTGCAACTAGTTAGCGCTGTGAGACACGCGTGATCTCCAGGGGTAGACAGTAGACAACAGAGGTGAAGGTAAGCCACGCAACGACTACAAGGTTAATCATAATAATGAAGACGACGACTGCAAGGTCGAAATGAATTTTTTTTTAAAGAAACCAGTTCATGTGACTGCAATTTAACAATATAAAAACAACGCAAGACTAACAAGCATTGTTCAAGGTTAAGTACTAACCGCGGGTAGCCACAACATCATGCACACAATAACACAAAAACATACGAATTTTGACTTTGACCTTTATATTTACTAGGCTTCTACACTGTGTTTCAAAAAAATCCCAATTATTTTCGACTGTACTTCAAAGAAAAATTATCAGATTTAAATAATTTTTGGTAAAATATTCCTGAGACAACTGGCCATCAAACCGGTATGTAGTTTCCCATCTCACCCATCGTATGTTTTTGCACTACCTGGGGAAATCAGAACCAATGAAATATTGCATTTTTATATCTAAAGTGGTTTTATTACTTAATGTAAATATCGCACAAAAACACATTTTGTTTACATTTTTGACACTTTGGCTGACACTTTATTCAATTGTTTTGTTTTTCAGTTGCCTGCAATAAAATTGATCAAAATGTTGGCTAATTGTGCAATCGCAAACATAGACACATTTTTCCATTCATTGACAGCAGTATCAATAATGTTATGCTCCGGACTAATCCAGACTTCACCAGTCGCTTCTTGAATTCATAAACATTCCTTAACGTCATGTAATAAACATACTGCTGCACGACAGTCACATCTTGTAATCGACTGGTTCTTGGGGGCCACAGATCAGGATAGTCAGAATTTATCGACGTTTTTTATCATTTCAACGCCTTTTTTTCTTCGTCTGATTTCTCCAGGTAGTGCAAAAGCAAACAATGAGTAAGGTAAAAACTTAAACAGTAATTTAATAGCCAGTTGTGTCAAAAATATGTATGCCAAAAATTATTGAAATCTGATAATCACGCTTTAAGTTACGGTCAATAATGTTGGGGATGTTTTTTTCACGCTTTTGCATATTTCAATGCATATTTTGCTTGGTTTTCTTTCCCGAGGTAGTGCAAAAGCAAACATTGGGTGAGGTAAAAAAAACTAAATGGCCATTTAATAGCAATTTGTTTCAAAAATATTTCCACCTAAAATTATGAGAATCTGATAATTTTTGTTTAAGTTAAAATCGAAAATGTCCGGGATGTTTTTTTAAATACAGTGTAAAAACTGCCGAGGTACATGTTAATGTAAAACTTTATTAAACTAAAAGCAGCGATTCAAAAGTCATCTTGCTTACAAACCCAAAAACAATTCAGCTGAAAACAATACTGTCGTCGCTGCCGCAAACAGTAATAAGCAAAAATTATCAAACACGAGCAAATATAAGTGCAACTTTTAAAATCTGTGCAGTTCACTGCTCTATGATTAAATTATCAGATAATTCTCGTTTAATATGAATGAGTCAGATATGTGCAACAATTACGATGCTACATGTAGACCATTACACGTGACGCTATATTCGTCTGTCGAAGAAGAAAGATAACAAGAAGCCCAACTGTCGCTAGGATAGCCGACAGTACTGGTTGTCAGTGATCTTCAATATCAGGACATCCAAGGTCACAATACGTCCGTTACAGACGACGACAACGGCCAGACAAACGACAACCGTACAATAAGCTCGATCGTTACTTAAGTACGATCGACTATATATAAGGTAGCGGGAAGAAAATGTTCATGCGTCAGAACACAGACTGTTGAGCTAGTCGAGTGCGGCTGCGGCATCGACCGCCGGCAAGGAACGAACACAAATCTGCAGGGCACGCATATACACTATACAGATAAACCTCGTCACTGCGAGGCGAGTGGGACGTAGCTTATCCGTGGAATCGCGGCGTACGTAACGTCGTCAACAGCTTGTCGACACGACATGGCCACACATACGGCAAGGACTGTGCCTGTGCGACATTATAAGATCCCCTCCCAGAAAAGTCTCCCCGGCCGACAATTTACCGGAAAAAATCCGCCTCGCCCGGCGGCCGCCCGGACGGGGGGATTTCTGCCGGCAAATTGTCGGCCGGGGGAAAATTTTCTGGAGGGCGATAATATAATGGGAAGACTTTTTATGGGGGCGGGTGATATTTTAATAAGGGGAAACATATCAACACCGGGCAGTGCCAGTGACGCTCTGTGGCTGGACTCCCGGGGCGGCGGTCACGCGTTATCAGTTGACGAGATTTCCACGACGACGACGACTGGCGACAACAGTAGAACAAGGGGACTGGCGATGTGGCCGCGATGGGAGCGACGGCGCGTGACGTCACCAACGTGTGACGTCACCGACGTGACCGGAAACATATTTATTAGCCGTCGTCGTCGTCGATGCGATAGACGTGTCGTGCGAGCTAGTACACAACTCTCCGCCGTCCGCCGTCAGCTGTAACAAGCCGCGAACGCGTTTCAGGGGTCACCAGTGTGACTGACCAGTTATACTGCTGACTGATCGACGCAGCACTTGCTGCGTTTATTTTGTGTTCATTCTTGGTATTTCATCGTCACAGTAATTCTTCTAATCGTCAGACCGTTGCCAGAGGAAAAGCGTCAGATGGCGGGAGATTGTTTATAATAGAAAAAAAAACTTTTCTCTTAAAATCACATCTTCCGCTTTATATCAAATCTTTAAACGTCGCCTTAAAAGTCAAAACCCACTTAATCAGTTCATTCAATGGCGTCTTCTTCGTCTGGCGACTGACACCAGCGCCTCAAATTCAGCTCTACTGACGGTAAACGCCCGTTCACTTTTGCAAAATGACTATATTTTACTACCGGTAACTCTGTTGTTTTTGATGTTCGAGCGTATCCGAAAAACATAGGTAACGCGATATCGGCGACAATGCTGTTGTTGAAATGCGAAGACTGTAAACAGTATTGGATGATGTTTATATTTGTGTCTCTGCCACAACGAGATATGAGAACAAGTTAAAATATCTTCCTATGGTACTTACTGCCCGCTCTGTTGGTTTCTTTACCGTCCACGAAAATTTTCCATTTACCACGATAAACAATGTTAGCACCCGTCTGAAACAACTTAACTCGTTAATTGCTATAGTATTTCCGTATTTTCTCGTTATTGAAACAATAAAACTCAATTCCTTACTTGCTTACTTTCTCACTTACTCAATATCAAATTACACTCAGCTGAACTTGTCTTTCATTAAATTACTTGATGCTGCAGCAGACTGGACTCAGTGGACTGGAGTGCAATACACAGGTGATGCCGGTGCATTACGTGCGTGCGTGGCCAGTCACCGCATGCCGCTGCTGGCGTCGATCGACAAGAAAACTATTAGCGCGAGTGCTGAGCTCCATCTAAGCACGCAGCAGCAGCAGCAGCAGCAGCAGTGGTTGCGGTGGGTGGCGGGAACTCAACGAGAGATCTGGCGCTGCTGTCAGCGACGTTGCCCTGCCCCGGCTGGCCGACCGGCTGCTTTGGTCAGTCAGTCAGTCGACTCGACACGTCTGATCCGAGTAGCATTAGCACACTGACCGTCACAAAGCTGCCCGGTAATTGGCAGCGCCTCCCTCCTTTCTTCCCTCCTGCCTCGCAGACTCACTGCACGGAGGGTAACCCTCCGGGTCGATGTACTGGTACGCCGGGCAGCAGTGGCGTAACTTCAAATTTCGGGCCTCCATCAGCAAGAAAATCATCCAGGGCCTCCCTCTTCTTCCTTTTTCCTTTCCTTAACGCTCCATTCCCTCCTGTTTTTTCCTCCTTTCTTTCTGTCTATTTCTGTCCCCCTACTCTCCCTTTCCTTCAGTTAGGCCCTCTTAATGCAGCTAATAGGTTTGAGGGAGCGGTGTGAGCTTCCCCAGCGGGGTCCGGCGCGGAGCATTTTGGCGCATTCGGCGACACAAATTTTGTGTTTTGCTGCGCGAAAAGAATAAGCACCATAATTTTGGGCTCCCTAGACCCTCGCATTGCGGGATCTGCGGGGTCAGTAGTTACGCCACTGCCGGTCAGTCGGTAATCGGCGCCACCTGCGCAGTGCGTGGTTCATCATCGACGCATCGACCACGTCCTGCAGCGATCACACACAACAGACTGATGACACGCTGCTGCTGCTGATGCTGCTGATGATGCTTGCGCCGCCAGACCAGCAGCAGCTGCAGCAGCAGCAATAAAAGACCAGCAGCATCTTGTCACACAGCCGAGCGGTGAATTACTGAGTGAGTTGACTTCATCGGCAGAAACAGCATGCGTGTTACCGCAGCAGCACGCTGAACGTCAACAATGGTCGTTCTACTTACTACTTAGGCCTACTAAGCACCTGCAGTCCTTGAGTTTCAAGTCAGCAGCTTACTTTGCCCATGCAGTCACCGCTTTGAGCCGGATTAGTGGTAGGGGCCTACCGGGTGGCGGTGGCCACGCTAAAAGGCGCTTGCGTGAGCGGAAATGACGTCAGACGCCGTCGCCATGACGACCACGTCGATGTTGCTCTTCTACTTCATACACGTGCTGCTTGTCGCCGGTAAGCATGTAACGATTATTATTATTTGTTTGTCTTTCTGTCAATTAAAGGCTTATAAAAATTTATTCGGTACTGAAGATTTCATTTAACGTATAGCGTTAACTTTCATTGGTATGCTTAACCACCGTTTACATAGTAAGTTCGCAGTATGCAGAAAATGTGTGGAAATTAATTGTGCCGATAACATTTGAAAAAAATTCAAGAGTAAAAGAAAGATTCGTCGATCCAAGATGCTGTCGTGATACAGCTAAGAAAATAAATCACGTTCGATGGAGCAATTGTCGAGATCACGTAAGGCCGATGGCGTCTGTCTGTCTGTCCGTCTGTCCAAGGTACACTGTAGGTGGCGTACAATTTGTCGCCATGGAATCATCTGTCGGGTGTACAGAGCTTGCGCTTCGATCTGCGAATTCGCTCACGTCGCTAAACCGTCGGCGCCTGGCTGCCTTTAATCACTCAAATACACATAGCTCTTCTGCGTCACACGACACATCATGCCGGAGTGACTGCGGAGGCTGACAAATAGTGTGCTGTGTGGATGGACTGTGATGCTAGGACTCCCACGCAATGCAGCACAAGTGATCGGGAAGTGCGAATAAACTAACAGCTGTAATTGCTGTAATCACAATATGACATAACTGTCCTGGCACTTCAAACTGTCTACCTAACGTTATCGATCCCAGTCCCCTGCAGAAGCAATGCTAAACCCCACCTCTAGTGGTGTAGATAAGGGGACCCAGAGAGCCCATGTCCCTCCCAATCCTTCAGACAAGACATAAACACAGGTTTAAATTGCACTAAATTTTCCACTTTGGTCATTCGATGTTCAAGAAAATAATTAAAATTGTTGCCACCAAAGCTATAATGCATTTGATTTGATTTTAGCTTCGCTGGGGGTCTCACAGCGCTCCCCAGGTCCTTTAGCTGGCTTGTAGGGGTCCTACTGCTAAGGGGAGGAAGAAAAGAACAAGAAAGGGAAAGGGTAAAAAGGGAGAGGGGTAAGAATAGGGTGACAAAAGAGGAAAAGGTAAGAAGGGGAGACCCCAAAGTTGCATTTCTGGCTACGCAACTGCCCTATGCTGGCACATCCCCTTTACACGATGAAGCAAACAGGAAGCACACATGAAACTCCCATCAAACAGGCTTGATAAAACCAAACATGAAGCAAACTTAGAGCAAACGTCGTGCACGTGTATTTTGAATACGTTTCCTTCATGTTTGCTTCATGTATGTTTCGTCGTGTAAACGAGGTATAAACCTAAGTGATGAACAGACACGTGAAGTGTTGTCAGTCATCAGTAGCGATTGCCACTCTTCAGCGCACCTCTCTTACGCGTAATCAATTTACAAATCAGCACGGCGCCAGCGCTACAGGGCATTAGACTATCGACAGAAACCGCTGTTTTCGCAGCATTTCGCGTTTCCGTCAGCCTGGTGGATTGGCAGCACGAAGCACACGCAATGTCAACACTTATACGGCCAACATTTATACGAATTTCTGTTGGATTTTTAACAACAGAAGTCATCATTTAGATAAAAAATTTAGCCAATAAAATATTTTTTTCAGAACAACTCTGCGTCTGTAATGAAATCAACTAAGCACGTACTGTTCGTGATCGTGCCGTTGTTGATTTTACTTGGTTTCGGCGTAATAATTGATAGCGATAGTCATAGACCAAGAATGCGCATTTTACGAATTTTAAAAAATTCGTAAAATTCGCGAATTTTTACGCATTTTAAAACGGCCAACGAATTTTAAAATTTACGCATTTTTACGAATTTTAAAAC
>Ga0056128_1005838_pt1 | contig 15497 bp, 8 predicted proteins | sample WorMetLIZISLAND2_FD_71113 | JGI IMG/M metagenome (GOLD analysis project Ga0056128, IMG submission 71113) | Marine gutless worms symbiont microbial communities from Max Planck institute for Marine Microbiology, Germany - Olavius geniculatus... ...
TTTCCCAAGGTAAGACAGTTGCACTAAATAGATGAGGTGGGAAATGAAACCACCATTCGATGACATATAGTCTCATTAATAATTGTGCCAAAAATTATTATAATCGGACATTCATTGTTCAAGTTATTGCAAAAAATGTAGTCACATGCTTTTTTTTGAGACACAGTGTATACAACGTCTCGACAAGTCAACACTTTAAGGCCAGTGGCGTAGCCAAGGGGAGACCCAGGGGCCCAGGCCCTAATCCTCCAGACAAAACATAAGAATACGTATAAACTGCACAAAGTTTGCCAATTTGGTCAGTTTATTTTCGGGAAAATAATTAAAATTATTGCCATCAGATCTCATCTTTTAAAGCTAAAATGCACCAAATTCGATTTTGGCTGGCGCTCCGCTCCAAACCACGCTGAGAAGCTCACAGCGCTCCCCCAACCCCCTAGCTAGATTTTAGGAAGTCCTACTTCTAAGGAAAGGGAGGGGGAAAAGGAGGGCACGGACAAGGAGAAGATGGGTAAAAAGAGGGGCAGGAAGGAAAGGGACGAAAGGGAAAGGGGGAGGGAAGGGAAAGGGAGACGAGGCCCCCAATCAAAATTTCTGGCTACGCCACTGTTTAAGGCGCGAACAGAACTAAACTTAAAAATGAAATAAAATAAACTGAAACAACAAAACTACGCCATTTTATTTCAATTTAGTTCGGTTTACTTCGTTTGCTGTGTATGCGCCTCTAGAAATCCGAGGCCACATTTGCGAAACTTTCCTAAAATATTTTCCAAAAATCTTCGTATGTCATGATTTGGAAATTTTAGCAATTTTTCGAATTTTTGACGCTTTTTTCGCAATTTCAAAAAAGTTCTTTTTTTCTCCGGTTTGTAAACTTGTTCAACCGATTACAGCACGTTGTACGACGTGCTATAGGACTAAGCCTACAATAAATTCACAAGAAATCGGCATACTCGTAAGTGGAGTTTCGGCCATAACAATTTCAGTCTCGATTTGTGCGCATGGCATTTCTCACACTTGAGCTCATTGTTCTCTTACCTTGTAGTTTTTGTTACCTTGAAGTTATATATCCGCTCTGCAGACAAAGCTGGATCTCTGTTCAACTTCCGTGCTTGCAAAAATCTAAAGCACGCCTACATAACGGCTTTGTCAGGTGGCAGATGTCGATGCTCGTCATCGACTACGTAATTCCAGCTCCTCTTCATCACTGATCGTCATCCGCACCTGACTGTCTACAGTCGGCGACCGAGCTTTTCCGGTCGCCGCTGCTCATGTCTGAAACAGTCTGTCTGAACACGTCACCTCTGCACCTTCCGTAGCTTGTCTTTCGGTCCCGGCTCAAAACTCACTGTTTAACATTTCTTACATTTTCCCCTCGTGACTGTACAGTGTCTGCGCAGTGACGCTTAGTTGCGTCGGACACTGTAATCGTTCTTGTAATCTTACTTACGTGTAGGCCTTCATGATAGATGTAACAGACGTTTTTACGAGTTTATTTCTGTCACTTTTACGTTTTTGATGCTTTTTAATCTTTTTTTCAATTTAAAAAAAGTTTATCGAAAATTTCGTCAAAAACTTCGAAATGCACTGTTGATACCACAGAAATTTAGATTTGTGGAAACCTAGCGAAACTCTGTAAAGTCCAAACTATTTATCTGCTGAATGAAACATGCAAGCGACCGATCAGCGTCCTGCCAACAAACATTGACACTTGCTTGATAAAAAGAATAGGCCCGATATTAACTATCTTGGCGTCAATCGTTGTCCGCACGTGGCAGTTTGTCAGCGCAGCAGTTTGTGTCTGTGGATCTCAGTGTAGGGACGTAGCCTACGTGGCTTATTAATTGTACCGCGATGGACTGAGACATGCAGAACAGACGCACTGACTAACCAACGGTCATTCAACGATCGTGCGACACTGACAGACGGCAATCGCAAACAGAAGGATGAAATAGTTTAAGACGGTGAGCTGACGAGTCTGAGTGATGTCAGACTAGTCCTGAATGGACAAATGCTCGATTTGCTTCAAAAGAGAGATTGATCAAACTCCCGTCAAGAGGCATTGCATAAAATAACCAAAAAACGTGGCCACCAGGTGCGATTTTCGAACTTTTGTCGATCAGAAAGTTTATTTTAAAATGAGTTTGCGGTTTAGCCGTGTCACCATGCTAAGACAGTGTGCACTGCAATCGCTGTAGCTCGTTCGGTCGATCGGCAGTTTTTCGGCTTTCCCCGAACTGTAATAAAATGCCGCGGGGTGGGTCAAAGAAATTCCCACCCGAGTGTTACTCCGCAGCACGCCGTTCAAGACCAGATGACGATGATTTACAACTAGAAGGCCAGTCGCAGTGCAACGTGACAATCCCATAGACCCCGGACATGCTGCTGCTGCTGCTGCATGGTCACTGGTCAGTGTCAGACGACATTGCAATGAGATGCTGCGCGGCTGCAGCGGCTGACGTCGACACCATGGACCTACCAGTCGCCAGACCACCGTTAAATTTAACCAGTCTCTCATTGTGTCCAATGGACCAGATCGGTTCAGTGAAGAGACAAATTGGTGCTTAAAGCGCGGCTTGCAGTCAAACAACTTGGAACCAGCCTTATAATAGGCGGATAAGGGAGAGTAAGTTTTTTTGGGAAATTATAGGGAGAGAAAGTTGAATATTATAATTTTGCATTTCTGTAAAACGCCGTTGTCATGATTTACGATATCTTGCAAGCAGAAGTGTTCTGTGACGCTTAGAATGTCCGTTTTTTCGCAGGGGTTCCGCCCCGAACCCCGCTGGGTAAGCTTACAACCGCTGATCGTCGGCATTATACACCTTGAGTTAGGGGAAACGTGTTTCAACAACTCAGGGGATAGACGCCCCTGAACACGTTAACTGTAAAAGTAACCTCAAACGCGTTTGGCGTCTGAAAGTGGACAGAGTGAGGTGTGCTGCTTTTCAATCACCGTATAGTTCGAAAGAGCGTTTTGAGTAGATAGATTTATAACGTTCCGGTTCAGCGTTAAATGCCAAATCTTTTTAAACCACTAAGGTAAATGTATTAAGATAGTAAAATATCGTTCAACATCGACCTGTGTGGCCTTTACGTGACACGTCATTATACCGGACACCGGGCACCGAGGCCTATCAATGATCTCTCTGCCATAGAAGGCCTGTTGATTGTTTTTGAGAACAAACAGTCTATCACGGCGATGACCAAACACACACGGACCAGAAGCAAGTGCGTCAACAGTCGACCACCAGCGACAGACGACCAGCTAGTGTCCGTGCACTCAACGACTTTCTAATAGCATTGCCTCTGCATGTTATAGACGCTGTTTGACGCCAAAGCCATGGCTTAAAACTTCGATGGTTGGCTTACGGCTTTTTAGTCTTACAGCTGGTTAGCCGGCTTGCAGCATACGCGGCAGTTTAAGCTTATACTGACGTGGCACAAAATTGTTTTCAAAAAGTCTCTTTCATTAAGCACTTTCAACTATAAGAAGCCAGAAAATCCCGGCAAATTTTCTACGGCGGCTTACGGCTTAGAATATCTACAGCGGCTAACGACGGTTTATGAGAGCTTACGTCGGCGGCTTTGGAGTCAAGACGCTGTTAGTGTTACACAATGCATTTGTTATCTCTACAGATGCAAGTTAGCTGGCCAAACACAGCTCACTTTTGCTACTGTTAACTCCGATACATTTCGCAAATGTTAAAAGTTGCCATCACCAAGTGAGACTAGTTCTTTTAAAGAACTGTTTACTAATTGTTATCGGACGACTTGCATGGTATTTCGTAGTCTGCGTGGAACTTCCTACTAATACTCGGCTGCGATATAGGCCTATGCGCTGATGTCCAAGCTAGCAAAGTCTTCTTTGGCCCACCACACAAAACACCAAAACACTATTTACAATAAGTGTTTTGCAATAACGTCGGTAATCACAGATTGGAAAAAACCCGTCGTTATAACGACAGCTAAGCTACCGAAACAGTCCGACATAAAGCTTACTAAAACTCTCCAGAAGTAGCGCAAATCCACGTTTAAGGATACAGAGCATCTCTAATGCGATACGTCTCTAGAGCGATCAATACAGACTAAACTTGGCCAACACGCAGGGCGGTTCAAAAATAAAGACAACGGCTTTTTGTCATAACTAATAATATATATTGGCAGATTTTCTAAATAATCTCTCACGGCCACATCCAGCAACAAATTTGCTGATTAAAAGTTCCGCCACGCCTTAGCTTCAGCTACTTTGTGAAACAGTAGCATCATCATGAGCTTTTGTGCAGCAAGAAGTTTGCACGGTGAGTCTACTGAAAATTTGATGATAAATGTAAGCGAAATAAGCCTTATTTTAAAAATGAACCAATAGTTTACGAAGCCCTAAAACCATGAGCGTTTATTATAAGGTTTTTGACGTTCAGTGACTTTGTGCTTCCAAATTTTCAGCTCAAAAGATCAAACATCAAAGTTAGGGTTACAGAGTAAAGTTAATAGCTAGGCGGACCCGAGACCGCCGCATAATATGTTAGCAGTGAGCCGCCGACACATTTATCTATAGTGTCAGTTCCGTTTGTCATCCGAATAGCAGCAGGTGAAGACAGCTATATATGTGTGTATGACAAACATGACGAACGATCAGGCGGAAACGACGTCATGTTCGAACGCTGCAGTTTCCGACGGAAGTCTGCTTTTGACGGCGGCTGCAGGTGATGGACGTTCGTCGCTGCTACTCGTCACTTCCTGCCCGCCGACCGTCGCCGACGACACGGCGACGACATCACGACGTCTACGACTAGTTAACGACGGCGATGACGTAAGCGATGACGTAGTCGTCGTGAGCGGAAGAGAACTGGCAGCAATCAAATTCCTTACGCAGAATGCCGCACTGCGATCAGTTGTAGCTTGACGTTTACCATCCCGCTTTTGTACCCCGCAAATGTTTGGCGGCGACAACTCTGTGTAGTCAGCAAGTCGTACGTTCGGATTTGCTTCCTCATCAGTACCCGCCGCGCTAGTTTCACGAGCATCGTCTCCCCGAGTAGCAGAACCTGGTAGAAAGATGGTAGACTTCTGCTCTAACAAGGTTTTGTGGTCGTTCGAGAAACTGGCAGCGCACCCGTAGCCGTCTCGACAGTTACTGATCTTCGTGTTGGTCAGTGCGTGATTTTTACAACAGCTGCTACTGCCGGCTGCCGCTAACCTCAATCCGTTCCTGGTGGTTCTCAGCGCGGGGGTGCTGGTAGTCGTATCGGCTGGTTTGTCACGGGATGTAGGCTGCACGGCAGGACTGTTCGTCGTGGGTGGTCCGACGATGTTGATGTAATGTTTTGTGTGGACCATGTGCAGCGTCAGCTCGGCCAGTGAACGCGCTGGCGCGTTGCACTGTATACAGCGCAGGATGCGGTCCGTCTGTTCCACGCCGCGTGCCAGCCAGACGTCCTGACCGCGGACCAGACGCTGTGGAGCCGTGGCCGTGGCCACAGGGGGCGGTGAGGCCACCACGACGGTCCGACGGTGGTGGTCCGAAGACGACGGGGATGTGGCGGGAGAGGGTCGCGGGGCCGGCTGGGGCAGAACGGCGACGTCAGAAGCCGGGTGGTGACCGGTCTCCTCGAGGTGGACTGTGAGAGAGTAGAGAGAGTCGTACTGAGAGCCGCAGCTGCCGCAGCGCAGCGACGTCAAGTTACCTCGTGCCGGGGGGATGACCGGTGATGGTGTCCCTGTCACTGTGGCTGTGACTTCATCAGCGTCTTGTCGCTCTTGTTTCTTTTCAGATTTGTTTTGCGGCGCTGGCGCTGTGTCGGCCAGGGTCTCAGAGGCCTCGGCAGCGGGCGTAGTTCGTCGCGGCAGTTTGGGTGGTGACGTCGGCGTTTTCGGGACGGAGGTCTCCGCGCCGCCGTCTGTTGTCATCTCAGGACGCGAAGACGTCTTCGACGTTGCTCCACCGCGGCTCGACGAAGAATCCAGATGACTGCCGCCGCCACCGGAAAAAGACGAAGACAATTTTCGATCATGCCGCCGCAAGCTGGACTTGGAGCTACCACGCTGTTGCTGCTGGGAAGACTTCCGGGTGTGCTGATGATCGGAGGATGATAACGGTAACGGTGGCGGCTGCTGTTTCCGTTGTTGGTTCAAGTGGTTGACGGCCGACTGCGGTGGAATTTCAGCGGTGACGTGTGAAGGGTTGCGGTCCACGCTGACGTCGCTGAGCGTCGCTGCCGCGGGACGTTTGCGAATGTCGCTCCGATGTCCAGCAACAAGCGGGGAGGTCGGAGCCGCTACGTTAGCGCTGCCGGCGGCCGCGGCCTGCAGCCAGCCGCCGTTCGCCCAGAAGCTGTCGCGTCGCCACCTGGACGGCGGGGGTGGCGGCAGGGGTGAGCAGAACGTCGAGGTCGAGGTCGTGGTAGTGGTGGTAGAAGCGGTGAGATGTAGGTTGACAGCAGGGATGGTGGAAGACAGCAGTAGCGGCAGTGGGGGGCTCAGGAGACTCGGCCCAGACTGCGAATGCACGGCTACCGACCGCGGTTTAAGTGAGTGAGTAGTTTCTGAACAGCACATCAGCACAAAATATACTATATTTTATTTTTTTTTATTTTATACTTCATTCACCATAATAATGGTGCCACATAATAAACACATCAAATAAACATGTTATACAATTATCCAAACGCGTTAAAACATTCCTATTCCACTGGCTGCGCGTGCGATATAGCTCGAAGTCATCTCTTTTCACAAAATCATTTTCTAACTATTTCCTGGACTAACTGTCTGTCCCTATAGTGGACCTATCAGTACGAGTGTTTACATTACTCAGGCCACTATAAAATACCCGATTGATTGATTAAATATGTGAGCAGAAATTCCGGCAGCTCAGAAAAACACCTTAATTAACTTCGTGCAAATTACATTTCAGCTGAAACTTTTCGATGCTATTAAGCAATAGGGCTTACGCCACTTAAAAGCGATACACCAAAAACGATCGAGAAACCTTTACAAATTCAATGTTCTTTGTTCTAAACAACTTCAAGAAAAATCTGTTAAATACAAAGTCAACTGAGCTCGTGCGATTCAGTGCTATAAATAGTTGAAACATTTAATTCATGTGGTAAAAGAAAAAAATTTAAAAATGGATAAGATCAAGCCTTTAAGCTAATACAAAAACAACATTATATGCAACGATAAAAGAGTGTATAAACAGTTAAGATCCGAGACAAATGAATAACAAAAACTATTTGGCAGGCGGTAGCCGAGAGCATAATTCATGCTAATAACCAGTTCACGTAGTGGACGCCCGCTGCACTTCTATGATAATCTTTATTCACCAGTCCCATCAAAAAACAACAAAGAATACTAAAACTAAAAAAACAGATTATATGCAATGATGACAGTTTTTTTTCACCTAACGCGGAGTTCGACGTTAAAGCACCACCAAACCGCTTGACGAGCTTCGCCAGACTCGCCGACGTCAGGGAGGCCGCTTGAGACTTGGTGCAACTGCGCAGGCGCGAATCGGTCGAAAGTGCTTCCGGTTGTTTCCTGTCAGAGCGTCGAGAACTTCGCGCGCCCCCGGCGGAATCACGGCGGCGACCTAGCGACAGATCCAACGGTCCCTCATCCAACTGAGTGACGAAACCGTTTAACTTCAGCGTCAGCGGTAGTTTAGTCGTAACTTCGAAATCGCCACCAAGCAGCTCTCCAGTTCGTCGCGGTAAGTCAACCGGCAGAGAGAATAAACGCTGCGTCGTCAGAGACAGGTTCTTTTGGGCTTCTTGCTCTTCGTCCTTCTCCTGGTGGTGGATGACCTCGCTCGACGTCGGCGATTGACAGCCGGTATCGCAGCAGTCGGACTTCACCGCTGGAGCTGCGGACGACTCGGAAGTTTCGCGTTTTTCGATATCTAAACAGACACATTCGCGTAATTTAACGCTATCATTAACCCTCTAAACTGGCACGATTAATCGTTAACGATGTTAAGAATTGATAAGAAATTTGTTATCGTTAATGACCGTACAGTTGATACAATGATATTACAAAAAGCATCTGAAATAATCTCAGTCGTCTGTTTTTTAAATAAAAAAGTAAACATTTTAGTTTGTCGACATGACTTGATTGAAAATCACTCAGTAATTTTGTCAGCACAGTATTACGTGACAGCTTACAGCTTACTAATAGAAAAACGTGCTAAATAAAAATGCATCTTCTTTGGCAATTAGCACTGTTAGCTTGTTATTACCTCCGCCAAGGAGGTAATGTTTTTGCCGGTTTTTGTTTGTTTGTCTGTTTGTTTGTTTGTTTGTCTGTCTGTGTGTCACACAGATAACTCAAAAAGTTATGGACAGATTTTTCTGAAATTTTGAGGGTAGGTCGGGCATGGCATAAATTACAAGTGATTAAATTTTGGGGGTGATCCGGCAGGAATCCTGGATTCTGGATCACTTTAAAATTTTCGTTACCATTGCGTTAAAGGGGGCATAAGGGAACCGCTGGCAAAGCAAAGATGGTGACGCCACCTGGCGAATAGCTTTGTCTTAGTGGAGGTACCTGCGGGCTACAACTGCTTTTCTAGTTGAAATTAACATTATTTTTGCAACGTTAACTATTAAAATGTTAATCGTTACCATCTAGGTTTTACTTATTATACTCAAACTTTATATACGTGCACGTTGATAAAGGACGTATACCGGTACAGGCCAGTGTTGGGCTTGGTGCTTTCGATGAATTTCCGTCAGCTCTCTTAGCAGAAGTTTTTTCAGTTCGAGGGTTCGTTGAAACGCGATGTTCGGTAGCACTGGAAGACGGTGACGATTGGTGTTGGCAGGTTGTGGGTGAGGTAATTGATGAGGTTGTCTCGACGGTCCTTGATACCGCGGCTGGGTCTACGGACATGGCGCTTTCAGCAATAGATGTCCTTCCACTGTCCGACAGCGTGTCGTAATCACCGGGCTTGATAGAGTCTACAACATACGACAAAAACAATCCAATAGTCTAGAAAAATGGCTTACATCTGGAACTGTAGCATGTTTTCATCACAGTCACACTTGTATATACAGAATAACTTTGGCCACATAATTAATTATATGACAAATTTTGTTACAATATTTTGCTTAGTCCAAAACAGATATTATAACTATTCGAACTTTAAAATGCATTTTTCAAGTAAACAAAGAAATAGATATTTACAGCAAAAAATAATATCGCTGATCGTCACATCGTAAACGTACTGAATGGGCCTATTTTGAGCCGATGTGCCGGTAAGAATCTAATCATTTACACTCGCATTTTACACACATATTTGCTTATGTTTTACAGTATTAATTGAAAACTTTCCGTCACGCAGAATAACTCTATAATTCTATAGAGGATGGTATGTTCGGTGCACCGTGTACATGGTGGGCAACGTGTGGTGACGACGTGTGGCGACAGACTGGGGTGAGGTCGGAGACAGACGGCACGGCGTGGTTGAACGGTTGATCACCGGCGTCGAACGACTGCGTCACACCAACAGCATGAGGCGGCGTCACTTCCACGCTGTCAGAGTCCATCTCGGTCATCTCGACAACACAGCCTTCTACTGCAGCGTTACATATTACAACAACGTTAAGACGCGTACATATGATTAATTCAACTGAACTAAATTGACGCGGTTTCTTACCTAGTGTACTGTATTTTTGCTTGCCCATTGGTCGGTTCGTCAAAAACTCAACCATGTCAGTTCAGTTACGTCGCTCTGTATACGGGCCTTTCGACTTCTTTCAAAAGAACTATTTGACAAGAATGGGTTTGAGCTCAGAATTTTCAAGGCCAAGGCCAAAACCAAGGCAACTAATTAAGTAAGTAAAGTAAATATGACAATTTTATACAGCGCCAAAAAGGCAGCTTAATGTTACTAAAAGCGCAGTAAACCAAATGCTCAGATATACACTGTAGTTTCAATTTGTCGAAAATGTTCTTAACGACTAGTTTCTTCAAGTGACTGGAGACCAAGGCCCCGTAGCCAAGACTGCTTTTTGTCTTCAAGCTTTCCTCGAGGTCGAAAGCAGTCCTAATGTTAGTTAATTTCACAAATTGTGATAGGCTACTACGTCGTAAGACAGCCGAGAGCGAGATGAGAACTTTCTTACTGCAAGTTTACACCATTCTTAAAGAGCGAACAAAGCGATAGAACTGAAAAAAACTAAAACGAAAGACAGAGCTTCGCAGTTTATCTCATTTCTATCGCTTTAGATGCCCCACAAAGTGCTGGCATAACAGCGTTCTGTGTCTGTGGCCTGCTGATGATGCAGTGATGATAGCCTCGTATGTAGCTTGCAAGTGCGGCTGCTGCTGCTGCTGTTGATCTAATTAATGACGCCGGGGTCTCGAAGTCAATCAGGCGACCGCGTTGCGTTGCGTACGTTGCGTAGCGTTGCGCGCCATTGCGTCGACGCAACAACTTCGCACAAGACAAACAGCCAAGATTATGGGACGATTCGTGCAGGGTGTCGGTTCTAACCTAGAACTAAGGGTGCTACAGCACGCCCAGATTTTGGCTCAGCATCCCCAGTTTAGTGTGCATAACATGCTGGCCAATGGGACGTATTATCGGTGACATCAATGTAAGTAAAGGGCATCGTGTCTGGCGGCGTTTGGGATGAAGCACAGTACCCCCAGATTATCAGGGCTAGCACCGCCACTGTACGTGCAGTGCTTTTGATGGCTGTAGTAAGATGATTTGTGCACCGGGCGCACGGGGTCGGGCGAGTGAATGCAAAGGGAACGAGTGCTGTTTTATTGGTTAATTCTTGCAGCCAATTAAATAACCAAAAGTGCTAAGTAAACAAACTAGGCCTGCGCACTGCACAGACAGCATCATAATTCATAACGCACTGGCGACGTATATTTCGTGTCATGTACGTGAATCTACGATAGATTTTCTACTTTGCTTGTTACGCACGAAACGGCATTAGCTTGGATCAGTGCACGGATCGTCCCAGTACCCTCCTAAAGTCGCCAGCCACCACTGCCCAGCCGACGGACTGACGGATAGACACGCTATAACGCTATAAACAGGTTTCAAGAGAGCAGACGACGTCAGCGGCTGCATCAATCAACCCAAGCGACGATAATTGAAAGCGTCTTGGTGCTGCTGCTGCTGCGTCTGCTGATGCTGGAGTGGCTGCTATATTCGATGCCAATGCATCCAGTCCGTCGAGATGTAGGCAGTAACGTTGAACAGGACTGGTCCAAGCGCCGCGGAAGAGCGCCCGGCAACGTCATCAGTCAGTCTGCACGGCCCGTGCCGCAGCCGACATATCCGTCAACTGGCGAACATAAATCTGACGGGCCTCTGCCATCGCGCTATCTGCAGGGACGGAGCGCCGCTGAGTGCCAACCGAACCAGAGAGAGAGCGTTCGAAAACGCTCGTCAGATCAGTTCGTCAAATCGTCGTCGTCCGCTCGCGAGTCCATCAGTCTGTCCGTCCGTCTTTCGTCGACTCGCTCGTCGTTATATTGCCGAGTCGTCTCCTCCTCGTTCGGCCGGGCGCTCTCCGTTGGTCGGGGGCGGCGCACGGCGTTGTTCTACCGGTACCGCCGGTCGGACGGTGTCTCCGCCAGCCGGCCCCGTACGTCGTGCTGGCTCTCCCTTGCAGAGAAGGAACGGCGGCGGCGGCGGCGTCGGCGGCGCCAAACCCCGCTTGCTCGGCCGGTCTGTCAGTGCGCGCTCTATCTTCATTTCGTCGCCGAGCGCAATAAATTTGCGGCTCGGAGCGTTATTGCGAGTTGCGACGCAGCCGGCGAGCAAGCAGGGACTGGCGGCAACCGTACGAGGTCTTTAGACGATCCGTGCACTGATTAATACAGAATAGGCGAAAGCAAAGTATCCACTGTACGCCAGCCACGTACATAACTTGGTTCTCGTCATGTACGTCGCCGCCAGTGACTGTCTGCAGCCTATAGTTGGTTTCTTGTATTCATGCCACGGCTAAAACTTTACCGATAAATAAAACGACATTCTCCTGTTTTCCCCGCTCCCAGTGCACGGAACGTCTTACAACGCCCGAGATTCAGCTTGCTGACATTGCGCGCCTCACAAATGACTATGGTATTATTATTATTTATTATTATTATTACAGCCGACATGAAAAGTACAGCACAAATCGTCCCGTAATCGGCCGGAGCCGGTGCTGGTCGTCGATAGCCGGCCGGGACGGACGCCTTGCGGGTGGCGAGCGAGGCAAGTCCAAAGAGCGCAAGAGAGCGAGAGCGCGCCCAGTTGATGGACGGATGGAGCGAAGCAGCAGTGGTAGCTAGCGCCGGTTTGTCGTAAATCACGCCGAGTCGAGTCGAGTCGAGTCGAGTCGCAGGCGACGTCGGTCGGTTGGCGTCGTTCGTACATACGCACAGCACACATACACAGCACAAGCACGGCAGCAGCAGCAGCAGCAACAGTAGCACGAACGCCACTGACTGACTGGTGGCCGAGACGCGCCCTGCCAGCGAGCTCCCGTGTTCGACGCGTTATGATCACCGTTTAATGCACACCATGACTAAGAACGTTTCATTGCGCTGACTACTATTACGTGACTTCATTGTTTAAGCTTATTGTTACGTGTCCTTGTAGTCTTAGGACTTAACGCCACGCTAAAGTTGATTCGTCCTTCATCATCATCATCATCATCATCATCGCCGCTACTGCGTGGTGGCTTTCTGGCGTAACGGTAGAATGTCGGACTACGATAGAGATGTCGTGGGTTCGACGTACGTAAAGTATTTTGTTATATAACCAATACCAACGCTAACTCAGCCTTCCATCCCTCTGGGGTAGGTTAATCGAGTACCGGCCTGCTCAGGGCTCAGGCGGGGCGCCTAGTCGCAAGTGACGCTTCGTAACTCTGAGGTGTGTTGGCACGAAGAACTATTCTCTTTAAAGTTAAACCTTTGAAACCTAAACGCCATTGCCAAGCAGACCCTACCGCGGAACGATTCTTGTAGACTAGCTAAGCCCGGCTGCTGTCTCGCAAATCTAGGAAAAGTGATGTAGTTCTCCAGATCAAAGTCTTGGTCTCAAAGCGCTTCGAGGCTCGATGACAAAAATGAAGTCTCCGTTTTGATCTTGATCATGAGAAAAAAGTCGTAAGAATTTTTCGAATTTTCCACAGTAGTTAACTAATTATCAACTTAGCTAATAATTGTGATTGTGGTTTTCTAGCTTGTTCAGCATTGACTAACATTGCGTAGCATGCATTGCGGACAGACTTCTATCTTCCTAACCCAGTACACGGATCGTACAGTCCTAACTACAGCCATCAAAGGCAGTATACGGATCCGTACCGATTCCACAATCACGGCCGGACTGCTGTAGCTGCCGACTGGCGCCGACGACTACGACGTTATTTGCCAATGGTGCCCGTCTTCTCTGCCACTCTCTCCGTGCTCGCTGTAATTGCAGTAAATTGATGATCTGCTGCCAGCAGCAGAAAAATATAACGGCTTTCTGGAAAATTATTCCCGGAACTACCAACCAGCCTTGACGTATTACTACTGTCAGGCTATAGTGGACCTCGGAACAGTTTTGTCGCTCGGGCTACTCCAAAAATACGGATTGATAGTTGACCGATTGATTGATTTACACAAATGACTTCCGTCCTATCTATTCATTACGCTTGATACATTGCTTTCAGTTCTGTGTGTTTCCTGCCATACTGAAAGTAGGCCTACACTTTTTTCTTTTACTAGTTCTGCTAAAAGTTACAATCAGTGACGCCGTGGCAAGAAGAGCACGTGGAAAATTAAATAGTCTCATTGCCCCTTACAAATTTTCGCTTGTCGGAAAAATTACGTTATAAAAATAAAGACGAGCCCGAAAATACCCTATTTTTAGTAAATTAGGATCAAAAATTGAACTTTTGAGCATTCATGTCTCATTTGTTGGAGGAGTTTGGAGCTGTTTGCCGAAAATTGCAACTTTTTTTCGCCTCCTACCGTTTTAAGAAAAGTTTTAAAAATTAAAAGTTGTCTGTAGCTCGTAATGGTAACCCACATCAGAGCTGCGGAGCGTCGTCTGCCATATGGGCAAAGACCGCGAAAGATATTTGAAAGTGGAGGGCAAACCATGGCGAGCGCGGAGCGCAAGCCTATAACGGGGGTCTGGGGGCGGAGCCCCCAGCGGGGTCCAGAGGCAGAGCCTCTGGTCAAGGGGTCAGGGCGCGAAGCCCCGCTGAAGCTGAAACAATTTTAGCTTTTGGACGTTCAACAAAAGCGGCAAATTTGCCTATTTTTCTGAACTCTCAAAACACAGAAAAACCAGACATTTGTGTTGTCTTGCCAATGTGGCCATCGTACCATCCCATCCTACTTATATACATCATCTTGCCATATACGGTCTGTGGAATGGAACTTTGTCCCCCAGAAGCAAACTCCTTCTTTTGGACGCTATGCTGTAGTCTCTGGCATGCTCGATGCGTCTGTTGTCCTTCGTTCGTCTGTGGGTCACGGTTGTATTGTGGCCAAACAATGCAAGATAGGGCCAAGGTTGATATTGATCACTAATAAGTAATCGCATAGGCTCTTTCAGGTAAAATAAAAATCATCGATCTTCTATGACTTTGAAGGTCAGTACTGCAACAGCAGCTGTAGCCTATAGACTGTAGCACGTTTTCCCTAGCTACAGCTGGACTTCTTGTTTGTGAATTGATACATAAATTTTGACGATTTTGACTTCAGTTAGCAAAACTGTGCAAATATTTCGGCGCCGAGGCGATCATGGGACGTTGCACAGTCTGCAGAGCTTTGAAGGTGAAATGGTAGGCTTAAGTCACCAAAAAATTGCAATGGCCTAATTACTCGCATTTTGCTCTTTGCTGCGTTTTTGCAGCATCACACCGCTGCAACATTACCGTCTCTCTGCATTGGCTTCATGCGCCGGAGTGATTAGCGTATAAACCAGTGTGTGCGGCCTACCTGGATGACGGTGTATCATTAAACTTTTTGTCGACAACGCCTTTGTTTAGTTCGTTCATCATCGAACTCGTCACTGGCTGTACCACTCTACAATCTACATCGGCGAGGCGACCGAGCGTTGCCCGTCTCTGCAGCAAAATCTTGGAACAGACTGCCATCAGATGTGACGTCACCAAAGTGTCTACGATCATTAAGACTAAACTGAAGTCTCTAAACCTCCTCTGTTTCCGTGTTTCCTATAGCCTCCTAAGACCTGACGTCCATGTCAAGGGACATTCGTTCTCAGTCTCATAACTTTTTCCTACCTTTTATCTGAATTGGGAACTGGTGTCAAACATAAAATACATGAATGTATTGGATCATCACTAAAAAATTAATCGTACCCAATTTGTGTTGTTGCCGTAATGGAGTCATTATCAACACGCACATTTTACGGTAAAACGACAGGTAAATTTCACAGCTTTTTTGACAGTAAACAATATTTGTCATGAAAATGTATTGCTCGGCACTGTGCAGCAACTCTTTAGGGTGGAATAGGCTTTAGCATTTGCGCGATT
>Ga0056128_1005841_pt1 | contig 15495 bp, 7 predicted proteins | sample WorMetLIZISLAND2_FD_71113 | JGI IMG/M metagenome (GOLD analysis project Ga0056128, IMG submission 71113) | Marine gutless worms symbiont microbial communities from Max Planck institute for Marine Microbiology, Germany - Olavius geniculatus... ...
GGTATGGGGAGGGGGGGGTGTCCCCTCCCCACGGGTAAAAGGTCTGGGGAGGGGATGTGCCCCCTCCTTAGAAAATTTTTGGATTTTTCGTGTGAGAATGACGTGTTTAGTGCATTTTGGCACCATTTTGTGTAACTGACTAGGCTCCTAGGGAACACGTTCCTCCAGTACCCTTCCCCTATGGCTACGCCAGTGCCTTGAACGCAAAATAGGGTTTTTATGGATTTTTTGGGTTGGATTTCGGGCTGCGACACAGATTTCAAGAGCGAATTGTGCCTAAATCAATTAAGATAGACATGGAAAAGCTGCATATGGAATTTTCAGCATTGAACTTAGATTTTGACGTTCCAAGTCTCGATTTTCTAGGTTCAAGGAAACCTGCGCACGAGGGCATCAAAGAGCGGTACCCCAGTAAAAGTCGTAATTTTACCGTTAGTCTTCCGTGAAAACGGTTGCAGATATGCATGGGCATGCTGCTTGTCACAACAATCACTATTGACGAGCTTTTCAGTCGTATCAACATCGATGACTTTGAAAGACCCTGAACTGCCAAAATAAGGGGTTTTATTGATTTTTGCTATTTTTGGCTCCAGCGCACACTCCAACAATGAACTGCGACGAAATGGCTGTAAATAGACTGACAGTTTGCGAACAGTAACTGCTATAGGCTTTCGCGCGTCTCGTGAGCATTAGCAGGAATTTCTTGTCACTCACGCGGTAACAAAGATTTACACCATGACAGGAAATATCGCAGTCAGCGCCTGATCAGTGATCATTACCAGATCGTTGAAACTGCGAAAAAAACACAAACATCATCGCCGGTAGCGATTAACACCGTTGAGGGACATATACATACGTAAGTCATGGCACTTAAGGCATTGCATTGCTTTTGTTTATGCCACGAGACATAATGTCGATGGACGTCATGGAGGTAAACTATCATCATTGCTTAGTCATGAGTGGCTAGCCTGTGACGACGCCACATAGAGGCACGCCCGTCTTCATCACCGACAATGGTATCAACCTTAAGGGACTTGTAAATGTGCGGTAAAATAAAATAAAACAAACGAAGCTAAACCAAACATTAAACGCGAACTACCGCGATAAAATACTATTTCTTTGCTTCGTGATAAACAGTAAATAACGGAGTCGACTGCAACCGTCACCAGTCGTTTCAGTTCATTTTGTTAGCCTAGGGGCGTGTAGGCCTAGAACACGTATAGACAGATAGGTAAACTCTTCACGTTCGCAAACTTTTACAGTGTGCCAATCAGCTGCTAATTCCGAGCGCATTGTAGGCCTACTAAAACGTTCTTCTCGGCACAAGTCTGACTTACATAAGCAGCGCTATAGCAGGTGACAGTCGCATATAGCGTGGTTACACGCTGTAGCATTGCGGCAGGTAGAGCTGCAGACGATGCGTGCTATGAGACTTCAGCGTGGCAGAGCAGCGCGGCTGCAGCAGCAGGCATCAGTCGCTGTCCAGTGATTCGTGACGCCGCCTGCATAATGATGATGTGCATTATCGACAGCGTCGTTAGTGCAGGCTCGCAAACAGCGGAAATGTGCAGGCATAAGCACAGTGCCGAGTCACACGTCGATCACACTTGCTGTTGAAAGTCAGTTTCACCAGCCATTCTGTTCGTGTTGCAGCCACTGCATAGGCCAGTGTCTGAGAAAACGATTAGCCTATTTTCAATGCAGTAACGGATACGACAAGCATAAATATCTGCTGGTAACATACAGTTTTTGTCGGCATTAAATGTTTATGCCATGTTGTTCTAAAACCAAGATTATTCGTGTTAAAAGTAGGAAAAAAGAGGACTATTATGTGTTAGTCTTAAGACAATGCGAAGGTATGTAGGCTAACATAATGTGACAACTTACCTGGGTTTTTTATGCAAAAGAACGTTTTTAAATGACATGGGTGGCACGTGGTTTTCTGTGACAGCCACACTGTACGCATTATCGCACAAAGCGTAAAACATTTCTATGCTTCCAGTTGTTGTCTGTTCTTTAAAAACCTTAATTTCTAAAATTCCATTGGACTGCTCTAAAATATTTGTGTTTTCTTGTTTGTTCTCAAAGTTTTACTGAAAAAAGAAGCGTTTGCATTTAGTCTGTTATGCTGTAGCATTTTTACTTTAGTTCTTATGGGTACCATTTAATATGTCACTTTGTTTTTATGAGCTGTTGTGTAATATTAAACGAAATGTCGTGTAATAAAACAATTAAAATATTAAAAAGTATTTCCCCGTCTTTACATTTTCGCTAAACTGCATTCAAAAGCAGACGATTTTTAGATCTAGGCCTAAACATCATATTTTTCGCGACATGCATGAATACGCATCGTCATTATCAGCTGGAAACTATCTCCAGTGTGGAGATGGCCTAACAGGTGCATAAATGCAGAAGCTGTTCGGTTGCATGCAAACAACGACGTGTATGGCTCATTGTTGTCTGCAGCCTTACTACGTTACGATGGAGTTTACCACATAAGCTGCAGAAGACTGTAGTAAATAAGCGTTCAACTTTTATCATCATCGACAATGATTCTACACGACTCTTGAAATTCATGATCAGTTCTTGATCAGATTTGCTGTGAGTACTTTTTATTTTTTTTCATTGTATCAAATTTGGCTCATGCGTTGTAGCATAATGTCTTTTTTAAGCTGAAATAAATAATGTCACAGTGAAATGAATATCATGATGATGATGATGATGATGATGATGATGATGATGGATGATAACAATAACGTTTGACAATAATAATAAATAATATTTTATTAATGAACGTCACGGCGTAACTTTATTTCGACGATAAAACTATGACTGTAAAAGTTTGCAACTTTTTGTCTGAAAACAAAATTCATACACTGGCAGTATTTACACCCATCTTGAATTGCCGTGCCGCATTTCGTACGTTTGATGGAGTTGAACTGCCAAGTTCTTGTGGATTATAGTGACAATTAGGCTATCTAGTAAACGCAACACCTGGACGATATAAAAAAAATAGATGGGGGACGCTGAAAATGCAAAACTGGAAAATGGAGCACTAAAAAACTCAGGGCTGGAAAATGCGGGAAAAACAAATTAGACCTACGTGTGTGGTTAATGTAGTTAGCTTCAGCCATGAAGATGAAATAATACGTCTAAGGCTATAACTGCATGCAAAAAGTCACGTAAAACTGTATCATTAAAACATACAATTTCTTGACTGCCTATATCAGATATACAGTTATGCAAATAGGCCTATCATTTCGGCAACCGTTGCATGTTGTGCACTTGCACCGGACGTTCGACAAACGTCGTCAAAGATTTGAGGCAGTTCTTAGCGCTTGTAAAACTACGCATATCAAGTTATCAACCCTATCACTGTACTCCAATTTTACGTTTCTCTTATTTTATTTTTACTTCATACATTTTATTTTTTTTAGTTTGTGTAATAGCCTAGATTAAACTGACAGCCTGTCTGTCAATTTTTCGAGCGCAAATTTAATATTATCATATATCATGTCATAACACCATCCAACCCAGGCGGTTATTTTTTTTTATTTTCCAGTCTCGCATCACCCCAATAGTTAGTGATAGGCTATATGGACCTACATCGTACAGTTGTAAACAGTCATAATCTGCCCACTGGTGTATGGCAGGTAGCCTATACTAGTCGAGGTGCTATACGAAAGGAGGTAGGCCCTGGGTGATGCCTTTGCTAGTGATGGTGAATAATGACGTCACTGTGGTCAGCGAACAGTCAACGAAACCTGCGTCTGAAACTTTGCGACGTTCTTGCTGTTCTCATTCTCACTATGTCAGGTTTGTCCAGCTGTTGCTGCTACAGAGATAAAATGATAACTTCTAAACGTTTACTTTTAGCTCGTTTACTAATGCTAGTTTACAAATGTTAGTAAGTTAGAAGCATAACTACTGTTTCATTTTTGCAGCTATGATTCGGCCAGACGTTTTACGTAGCCTGCCGTGCCTATGATGAACATTTCGTATTTCTGAGGGATACTTAAATGCGATGTATTATAGATGCACCTTCATAAATCGCGACTATATTAACGAATTTATTTTTGGCATAATTGATTGCGGCTTATCGGAATGATTGACTGTTCTGAATTTTAGCGCAAAATTTTACACACTTATTGCCAGCTCTTTCCTACATAAAATGACAAGCAGCATTTGATACTATTTGACTGTTGTAAAGTTACGAATTTTACTGCAAGACAACATTGTAATTTTGCACATTCAAAAACTTAGTGCTGCAATGAGTAACGCGTATTGAAAACAACTGGGTCCATCTTGTTACTAGTGACGTCGAAGTAAAATAAGCTTTACAAACGAAGTCTGTATAGTTTTTTCTATAAAATTTTTTATTGTATTAGTTAAGAGTTTTTCACCAAAACTGAAAGCGTTCGCTAAACTCAAAGAGGCACTGTAGAATGGTGATCTGGGAAATTTGGTATTGACAAGACTGTTATAAACCTACTTAGTGAGGTTTTTAACAGTCTTGTCGCAGTTTAATATCTTAGTAAATGCGAGTGTGAAAGCTGGCGGTGGACACTTGGAATTCTCACGGTCACTGCCAAGTTGTTTATTTTATTGTTTAAATGACATTGTGTTTTTATGCAGCATAAACATGGTGCCTCTTTCGTTCTGCACACATTCTCTGCTCGTGAGAGAAAAATGACGATGCGGCTGCAGAAAAAAAATCCAATAACTTTGTCTTAGTTAAAGATAACTGAACGCCCTTCGGCACTTCTGCGCGAGTATAAATAGGTAATAGACTGTAAAATTTTGCTTCGAAATTCTTAGCGATTGCTAAGAAAATGAAAAAAAAAATTTTTGTAGCACTCTGTATAGTGTCTGGATTACCGGTAGTGGGATATGTGTATTAATCGGTCACTGCACAGCAACGATGGGAGCAGATGAAGAGAAGATCAACATTAGCAATGATGACAGTTTCATCACATCTTCACCACCAAGCTCAGAGATGTTCAGCGTCGCTGAGCTAGAACCGTGGTCAGTCGCTTTGACCATCACAGAGACTACCATCAATGCCAGTGACGTCACGACGATGACCATTCTCTCAGAAAACACCACTGACGCCTCAGCGAATAACCTCACAGATCGACAGCACAGAACCGGTAACGAAGATTTTTTGTTCTTTTTTCAGTACGGAACAGTTATCAACAACTAACAAGCGTGTATTAACGCATCATGCGTTCGTCACGTTAGGCGTTAAACATAGCTTAGAATAAAAAGAATGAAACGTTACATTAGTGTCTTTTTTCGCATAACGCTAAATTTTTCGTTGTTTTGATATTTGGCATAGTAAAATAATAGTAGAAAGGTACACGATGTTTCATAAAAAGGCACCTTTTTTTCTTTTTTCGTAATTCAGTCAAATGATGATCAATTTACACGAAATTTTTACCAGATGTAGCTGAAGAAATACTAATTCAAAATATTTGGAAAAATTTGGCTGTTAATTAAATCTTCTTTGCTAGTCGTGACGTAATGCTGACGTCACAGTGTGTAGCGAGTACAAACTGGCTTGTCTCAACTGGTTCTGTCATTTGCTACACTGCTTCGATGGCAAACTTTTTCTTGTTCACTAATGAAAAATGTTCGTCGTATCAGCACTGAACAACATGGGGGCATAAAATCAGGCGTCTCGCAATCCAAAAACTCAACCATCTTGCAAGCGATGCTTGCAAACTAAAATTAAACTGAAATTAAAAATTAAATTAAATTAAAATTAAACTAAAATTAAACTGACAGTGTGTTTGTCAGTTTTTGAGTGCAAATTTTTCATTGTATTGTATTGTATTGTATTGCTGGTGCACTGTCTTGCAGTGCTGAAAGGTGCAAAAGTTAAACTATTCCCACAAGTGTGTGAAAGTGATCGTTTTGGGCATTTTTGTGGCCACAATGGTAAAACTTTAACAGTTAGTCATCAGTGAACCAGACAAAGTTCGCCATCAACATAGGGCAGCTATTCAGCAAGTCTATCAGCATCGTTTGCGACAAGCCAGTTTGTACTTGCTGCACACTATGACGTCAGCATTACGTCACGACTAGCAAAAAATATTTAACCAACAACCATATTTTTTAAATATTTTGAATTAGTATTTTTCAGCTACATCTGGTAAAAATTTCGTGTAAATTTATCATCATTTGACTGAATTATAAAAGAAAAAGGGGCGCCTTTTATGAAACACCGTGTATATATTCGATATGAAACCAATTTTATTTTTATATATACAACTTTATTGGTCAGAACACTGACAGCACAAAAAATACAAGATAATAGAAAAATAAACAACTTAACTAAAAAACAAACTAATAAGACGTAAGAAGTTAGACTATCTTTTTGATGACTTGTCGACGTTGTAAATTTTGTACAATTTAACGAATGTACTGAGTAGTCTGACATGCTGAAGTTTATACACGAAAGCCATCGTTTATATGCAGTGCGTTCTCCGCCGTCGCTGGTTACATCATTTGGCCAGAAAATTCTATTTCAACCTTGGAACAGTCTGACGCTGCACTGCATGGCAACTGGCAGCCCAAGTCCGTCGTAAGTTGTTTAGCTCTGAACGCAGCAGTCCAGCTCCTACCCCTACATACTTCGCCGTTGCTTTCTCCAATGCATTTTTTGCTTTTAACGGCGTAAAAGTCGTCGTATGCACACTGCACTGCACGCGTGCTGAGTTCTGCGCATGCGCAGATAATATTCTTTAAAAGCGCGTAAAATAAATTTCGATTTTTCGCGCTTCAATCTGCATCGCCTCCAAGTGACACCAATACTAGCGATACCACCATCAAACACGAGCGAATAGCCACTTAGTCAATCATTCAATTTTGCAAGGTAGTGCGGCAACATATTTGAAGTGAGATAATATACTATATTTTGCTCTAGGTTTATAGCTTAATCTTTCGCGGTATGTCTGTGAATGCAACAGGGGAGTTGCTAAAGTCAGCGCACATTTGTAAAAATTGTCACAAATAATCAAAGTGGCACGTTGTTATGGGACCAGGCGGAACTGTGTTCTTTAGTGCCATTTTTGCTCTTCGCGCGCTACGTTCCTAACGTAGCAAAGAGGAGTATATGAGATCAGTGTAATATTGAGGACCGACCGACGACCGACCTTTGTTCTAGGAAGAGCCTTCCTGGAAGAACTTCAAACGGCCATATCTCCATAACGGTGCTCACGTGGTCACTATGGACCACCGATAGGAAGTCGATTCCCGGGAGTCGAATGGTCACGTGACCGATGACGTCACGTGACCCTAAAAATCAAGGTCTTGACCCCATTATCTTTGAGGCTCCATATCAGAGGAATAAAATTGCTGGAAATTGCACTAAAAGTGTATGAACGAGTGATTGAAAGGCGTATCAGAGAAACAGTACACATTCACTCTAACCAGTTTGGATTCATGCCAGGAAGGGAAACCATAGATCCCATTTTTATTCTCTGTCAATTGCAGGAAAAGATTCCGGAAGGGAACAGATAAAACGATACTGGACATTTGTGGATTTGGAGAAAGCTTTTGATCGAGTCCCTAGAGAAATGTTATACTAGAGTTTACGACGTAAAGAAATTAGTGAGAAGCTTGTGAGAGTTATCAGGTCAATGTATGATGGAGCAATGACAACGGCGCAAAGTGGACAAGGAAAGACATCAGCTTTTGAAATAAAAGTTGGTGTACATCAAGGATCCTGCCTTAGTCCACTGCTGTTTATCATCGTTATGGATGCAGTCAGTGAATATGTTCAGCATGATGTTCCATAGGACATGCTGTATGCAGATGATCTGATTATTGCAGCTATCTCGTCAGCCAAACTCCAGGAAAGATTTGGTGAATGGCAGGAGGCTCTGGAAAGGAAAGGCCTCAAAGTAAATGCGGACAAAACGGAGACTGTGGTGTGTGCAAGAACAGCAGAGTCACTCCAGATTACGGATAAAAATGAAAAAGCTCTGAAACAAGTGAAAATTTCAAGTACCTGGGTTCAGTCATCTATGCCCTAGAAGGAAATGAGGAAGACACCACAGCTAGAATTGCTGCAGCATGGAAAAATGGAAATAGCTATCAGGAATATGTGATCGAAAAATGCCCGTTGCAAGGAAAGTATACAGAACTAGAAATTTGGGGCAAAGCCCAACATGAGTCCGCCCGGCGCCCTAAGTCCAATTGGGGAAAATTAGGGGGGGAAATTTCCCCGGCATCAAAGTCACGTGGCCCGAACTCAAATGCATTGGCATACGCCGAACGCGCATTGTCGACTTAGGGTAGGTCAATATGAGCGCCTATAACTTTGTTCGTAGTGGACCGAATTTCACAAAATTTTTTTTTGTTCAACGCCGAAAGGATAGCTCTCGTCAACGCCGTTTAGATTATGTCGACATCTTCATCGCTTCCAGAGATATTTGCGCTCAAACTCGAAAGTTGTTGTAAATCGCACCGATTTTTGAACGTTTTTGCCCTCCCAAATTTTAAGGGGGCGGTGCCCCCAAAATCTGTACTTGCGTCAACACCCCCACCTAAAGACACGTCACGTGCCAAAGTTTCGTCGGGCTACACCCTTAACTCCGAAGTTATAAGCGCTAATTTATTACATTTTAAGCCAATTTTTGACCCCTTTTGAAAAAAGTTGTAAGGAGGCCCCCGTCCCCGGTGGGGGGTGCGCTAGTAAGACTTGGTCATTCTCTAGCGCGTGTAAAAATTTGGGGGCGCAGCACCCCCTAGGGCCGAAATATGGTCTTCCGAAAAATTTGATTTTGGTGGGTAAACATTAGCCGCGTAATCTCTGATGTTAGTGGACTGAAGTTCACACAATTTCTTTTATTCAACGCGGAATTAACTGTATTTGATAACACCTTTTACCGCTTGTCGATATCCCTATGCAGTTCAGAGATATTTGCGCTCAAAGTCGAAAGTTGTCGTTAAACGTACTAAATTTTGCGCGTTTTTTGCACTCCCAAATTTTAAGGGGCGGTGCCCCTAAAAGTTGTACCCGCGTTATCACTCCCATCTAGCAGCACGTCACGTGGCAAAGTCTCATGAAGCTACTCCCTTTGGCTCCAAATATCCTTTGTCTAATACGCTACATTTTAAGGCAATTTTTGACCCCCTTTTGAAAAAGTTGTAAGGGGGGCCCGTCCCCGTTGGGGAGTGCGCTAGTAAGACTTGGTGATTCTCTAGCGCGTGTAAAAATTTGGGGGCGCAGCATCCCCTAGGGGCTGAAAAATGGTCTTCCGAAAAATGCACTTTGGGTGGGTACGATTCAACATTGAGATCTCCAAGGTCACTGGACCAAACTTTACCGGACTTGTTTCGCCTAACGCAGGAGGAATCGCGGTAGAGGAATAAAAATCCGATTTTGAATATATTCATCCGTTTCGGAGATATTCGCCGCCGAACTTCCAAGTCGTCCGAAATCGGGCCAAATTTTGCATGTTTTTGGCCCCTGAAATTTTTTTGGGGTGCGCCCCCCCCAAAATTTTGGACCGGCATTATAAAATCGGGCCTAGTACTGACCATCGTGCAAAATTTCACGCCGGTCGGCCCACGCATCTCGGAGATCTCGCGTTCAAGAAGAAATAAATAAACATCTGCGCTAAAACATAAGTCCTTCCGAAAACTATCGTTTTCGGGCGGACTAACAAAAAGACTGCATAGTGCAACTGACGAGATGTACGAATCCAGCGCCCGTGAACCAGACACTGATCAGAGTGGAAACGAGTTGACAGAGTCGAATGCTGTTGGACGTCTTTAGCACGTTCAGGTACTGCAGCACGTCCGGTATCGTCATTAGTCGTAGAGCGCGAGTAAACCGTAACCCTGCACATATACACAAAACATATTAAACGAATCAACACAGTGGAACAAACATCGTTCAAGCCACACAACGGCTACGTGGGTTAGAAAAAGCAAGTAGGAAGGGCGAAAAGTTGCAATAATTTTCCCGACAGACAGAGTTCTGCAAATTCCGACAGATGACACTACCCATCGGTGCTCAGAATTTCGACTCCATTCCTAAATTTCCCCAAAACGGAGGTTTTTTTCAATCCCAAATTTTACACTTTTGGACAGCAATTTTCCGACAACAACAAGAAGATTTTTTGCCAATTTTTTGACGGCTAAAAATTTAAGAGGGGAGAGCAATAGTCCCTACCACTGCCACGATGCTTTTGAGCATTAAACTACTATCTCAACTGTACGCAGCCTCAAGCTTGCTTCCAATCAATGCAGCGCAAGCAACGCAATGCAAAAACAAACCCCGCGGTTCTATTCTTGCGTGCCATTGCGTGCGTCGCTTTCGTCACTTGCGTAAAAACTGTATGAATGCCTTTGCGCTGCGTGCACTGCGTTCCCTGGCAACAACTAGGCATCGGAGACAATGCCCATCAACAATTCTAGCAGAGCTGTAGCGAGTACCAAACCTTGCCTTTATTATTACATCTTATGGCTGATTGGGACGGCGTCACATCTGCTGGCTGCACCGCAGGTCCAATTTTTGCTGGCGCGGGCAATGGCTGGCCGCATAGTGCGCTGCGCCGCCACATCAAATTAGTTCGTGCTAATCAGCTGCCATTCCTGAGATTGTAAAGAGTTTCTGCAGGGTCGCGAGTCTGACTCGCATAAGCAGAGCTATAGCAAGTACTCGACTTTATCTTTACCTTTTACCTTTTCATTGTGATGTGGCGAATAAGTTAAGGTACAAACTAGTGTTCGAGTCCGCTATTAAGAATGGCCGTCATTCCTAGGGGCCACTCTAACCCTAACCCTCTAACATTAACCCTCGAATAGTGACCCTTCGTAATGACCGCCGACACCCAAACTAGAAAGATCATGGCATGTTTACGCTTACAGAAGCGAGAGAGGGGTATATACGTACCGAGCCAGTTTCGGTTGAGATAGACAGCTACTAGCGACGGCGGAATTGTGAAGTAGTCGACGAGCGAGAAGATTTCGAACAGAAAACTCAACTTGTCCGGAGCAGCTAAAAACTACGCATATACAATACATGCATCCATAATACACGCATAGGCCTACATACAAAAATAGGCCGTACTCGGACAATAAGTAATAAAATAGTTTCGCAGCACAAAATCAGAGTCAACTTTAAAACATTTTAACGCTTCTCACAAGAAGCCCAGCAGTCGCTAGGATAACTGACCGTACAGGTTGTCAGTGACCTTCAAGGTCATCCAAGGTCATTGATTTCCTTCTCATCTGACAAGGCGTATGCCACAGACGACAGACAGACAGACAATAACTCTTATCATAAGCTCGACCATTACGTAAGTACGGTCGGCTAAAAACGATAGGCTACTGCGGCCTCTCGCTCAGTCTGCCTTATAATCGTTAACAGTTTTCGTTGACTAATATGGAACGACCACTTTGCTTTAGTAGAATACTTAAAATACTGAAATTTCATCTGAAAGAAATTTGTAGACAGAAAGCGGAACAGGAAGATCAAATGTAGAACACATTTGTCATCTCTATCATCGGCGGATATAATTTTTTAATTCTCGGATGGTGACATCTACCGTACATCGTGGAACAACATTCTTTCAATTTCGAATGATAGGAGTAGATTTTGTGGGCCCTGTTGTCTGAATAAACCTTATATATTTTTGTCACAGCAGCAGTCAGTGACCAACGCTAGCTACTCATCGGCACGTCATGTCATCTTCCAAGTTCCACCACATCACTGCGTCAGCTCCACTGGCTCAAGGCTCCGGAACGGATCGCTTTCAAGTGTACAGTCCTGGTGTGCAAAATGTCTCCACGGGTCTGGTTCCTGGTACCTCATCGACGAGCTTCGTCAGGTGGCAGATGTCGAGACTCGACAGCGATTACGTTCCAGCTCGTCTTCCCGACTGTCTACCGTCGGCGACCGAGCTTTTCCGGTCGCCGCTGCTCGTGTCTGGAAGAGTCTGCCCGAACGCGTCACCCCCATTCTCCATCGAGGCTAGACGATGGGTCAAGTCTGTATTACTGCAATTGCGTCAGACCTTTCTGTGGCTGTATTCCGGTCCAGTCTGAAAAATCGGAAACTCCGTCTGTTTCGCTTCTCGAGTCCGCAGTGCAGTGACGCCCACGTTACACTTGGGACATTTTAATCGTTTAATCGTTTGTTACTTACTCAGCCTACTCAGTTACTTGATCAGCTGCCGATCACCAATAAATGCGTGGGTGGGTTATTCCGGGCGACTGGTTCGACTACGTCTGCGTCATCATCGTCATTATGATGTCATCATGACGTCATCATTACATTATCATAGTGAGATCTCATATTATCTCTGGTTATTCAGTGCGCGACGTACCCGTATAAAGAAGTAGACGGCGAAGAAAATATTGAAGACGAGGTCGACCTGCTGAGTGGTGCTTTCGGCCCATTTGTCGCACGATTCGACCGCCTCTCTGCCAAACACACATAAACCCTATATCAACAAGCTGAAACTAAACACGAATGACTTAAGGAGGGGTCACTCTAGCGGCGGACCGCTAGTGTGACCCCTCCTTTACTGTCGTAGCAAACACTGCGAGATGCATTTAACGGTTATTTCTATGTATAATATAACAGTGCTTCATTCAATGTCACATAGACTGTCTAAATTTGTGGTCGTGCATAGCCACTTTATTAATGTTGTATATATGCTCCGTTTATGGAATCCTGACAATTCTTCGTGTACGCTATCTCGGATATAAAATTATACTACTACGTACCGTAAGTGAAACACAGAATCTGTTCCCAAAAGTGACCGTATGCTGACCTTTATTTTCACCACCAACATGGAAGCCAAAAGGCGTTTGCAACAGTGCTCTCAGCATTGATATTCAACAGGCCTATACTGTTCGTACAACTGGAGTTTGTGGATTTTTTCCAATTTTTATCGCGCGAGCATGTATACGCAGAAACGTCCGCACTCCGCAAGAGACTTAACTGCGTCAAAATGAATGCGCGGCTTAAACTTAAGGCGCACGTACACAGCGGCGTAACTAAACTAAACTGAACTGAATCGACATGGTTTAGTTTTGAAGAACTGGCCAATGAGCAAGCAGTAATGCATTACAATAGGCACCGTCTAACGGCATCGGTAGCCTAAGTGACTACGCGCACATACGCATCTCGCCCCGTTTCCCCACTGGTCAGTTCGTCAAAAACTAAACGGTGTCACTTCAGCTCTTTTCAGTTACGTCGATCTGTACGAGCATTTAAAAGTCGGTCGCACCCCTCGCGTGCAACGACGTATAGGCTAAACCTAGAGCAACTTGCTCTGAGCAAATTAAAGAAAAAAGTGATGAAGTGAGTATTCAACTGACGTGGAGGAATCGATGAAGTAGATGATGAGTGAAGCGATACTGAGTAGAAACACGACAACAACCTACAGCAAACGACAAGCACAAACTACACTAGCTCGACTTGTTTGTTGTCCTCTAGTCAACAAGTACACAACGTTTGACATCATTCACGATACTGTAAATTGTCTTGATTCTTGTACACAGTAGCCTATGTTGTGCGACAAATCCGCAAAAAAAATCGAAATGGACAACACCACGGAACAAGCCCATAGGCTGGAACCCGTGACGTAGTTCTCGAGACTAATGTCATGGTGTCCAGGCGTCTCGAGAACAACAAAATAATAGTTTCGGTTTTTAAAAAGTCCTGTTTACATCATTAGCTGCGAAACAGTAACTTCCAAGAATGCATCAAATGCCCTGCAATATGTACTATTCACTGATTTGTTGGCGTTTCCGAGGAAGGCAGCGGCGGTTGCCGAAACGTCAACAAATCGGTAGATAAAGTTTGCGAGTTGACGAAGCAATCGGTGCATTCGCTCCACAACGTTAAACTGTATGTACCTGACCGAGGTTTTGTGAGGCAGAAAGCCTATACATCGTAGAGAGCGAGCGCCCACCAAAGGCCCAGTCAGGAAGGGCCTAGTTTCCTATCAGTTATCACATATCCCGGTCTCCTCCAGTCGTTAACACACTCACGCGTGCCACCGAACACGTTACACCTTGTCTGCACTGCAGTGCATAATACGGTCGACGGACGAACAGATTTACACTCACACCGAGACACAGATAGACGCCACAAAGAGATAGAAGCGTCGAGGAGATGTGAGCGAAGGATGTTCGGAAACTAGAAGCATGGTGGCGCCATTGCAAGCAGCTGGGTACATTAATATCTCAGCAGCTGTGACGAACGAACAGTCTTGCCGCAACGGTAGCGCCAGCATAGAACATCCTTGCACACTACATCCGCAGCCACTCGGCGTCGATGCAAACAAAACACGCACACGGGTTCTCTCTTTTCCTTCGCCGTGGCCGAGTTCTTGTGAAGGCCACCGGCTCAAGAATGGCGGCTTTGTTTTCGCTCGCAACTTCGCGCTACTTTCAACCGACCGTCGCACTTTTCGCCGCAGATTTACACCGCAAAAACTCTGCGAAAAAAACCCCATCTAACGCACCGTCTAGTAACTGCATGTGGAAACATGTGGAATGTTTACCCACAGTGGACAAGTCTATTAATTTTCATTACTGTACAGTAATCTGTGACGTATTGCGGCCTATAGACGTCATTTTTTTGAAAAGACAACACAAATTGTAGCTGATTTTTGCATTTCAAATTTTTTAAACGTGCATGGGCAAATTTGCAACTTTCAGTAAACGTCAAAAAGCCAAAAGTGTTTCAGTTTCAGGAGGGCTTCGCCCTCTGACCAGGGGCTTTGCTCCAGAACCCCGCTGGGGGCTCCTATTATAGGGGCCTCACACTTGTATTTGGGGGGACTCCACGCCAGCACTGAGTGTTTGTAAGTAAGTAAGTGAAAGGTAATTTTTATAGCGCATAACGTTAAAACCCCCAATGCGCTGTTGGCCGTATTAAGGCGCGAACAAAGCGACGTAAATGAACTGAACAGAACTGAACTGACACGGTTTATTTTTTTGACGAACTGAGCAATGGGCGAGCAGGGTCATTGGTTGACGCGTACGCATTCGTAGTCACGTTGACACCGACGCCGTTAGGCGGTGCCTACAGTAATGCATTACTGTTTGCCCATTGGTGAGTTTGTTAAAAACTAGGCCGTGTCATGTTCACTCCAGTTCGGTTCAGTTATGTCTGTCGGTACGCGCTCTTGGAGAGCGCTCAGTTGACAAAGCTTGTATTTGCACTAATCACAGCTGAACGGTAGTTCAAGCCCTGTGTTAACGGCGACTTCTCTTTCTTATGGGAAAGCCAAAAATTCGACCCCCGCAGAATCAAAACCCCTGACCCGATTAAGATAAAATTTGACAGGGTTGATTACGTCGGCGAGGGGACCCGTCATGCTAAATTTTATGCAAATCCCTCCAAGGGGGGCTTCCCGGCAAATGGGTGAAATATACGCAAAAAATTTTATAGCTATCCATATACCTTTTTTTCAGAAACTCACCTACAGGTCAGACCCTTCGGCGGATTTTTGCGCGCGA
>Ga0056128_1005842_pt1 | contig 15492 bp, 14 predicted proteins | sample WorMetLIZISLAND2_FD_71113 | JGI IMG/M metagenome (GOLD analysis project Ga0056128, IMG submission 71113) | Marine gutless worms symbiont microbial communities from Max Planck institute for Marine Microbiology, Germany - Olavius geniculatus... ...
GTCAGTAAAATTTTGTTGAAAATTTTACAGTTAGTCCATTGTCTTTGTGAAAGGTTAAACAATTTTTACAGTGTACGATCTGGGGAGACTTGATGTGTGGGGCCTGGGAGCGCGCCCCGCAGATCTCATTTAAATCCGGCAGTGCTCAGCACTGCAGTCCAATCCCAAAGTTATAATTGCCCAGCAAGCTGTTCGTGACTCTGGCCTCGTACAATTAGACCACCCTGCATACAGCAAGGACATTACTTGCAGTAAATATTATTTGTTTCTAAATTTGAAACAAATTTTTGGTGGTATCCGCTATCCAAACAATGAATGACTCAACTCTGTGGTCGAAGCCTGGCTGAATGACAGGCATAAAACGCGTTGTGACGTCATAAATTACAATGACGTCACATCCGTTCTATGCTCTTATGAGTTCGGGTGAAATAAGCATTTTATTGGTGTATAGATTTCAAAGAGTGTTTCAGTTTAACATATCGACTTGCAAAACTTTTTGAACGCCCCTCGTATGTCTGTGTGTGCTTGTCTGTCTGTCTCTGTCTTTCTGTGTCTGCCTGTGTCCGTGTATATTTCTTTTTGTCTCTCTGTCTGTGTAGATGTGGTGACACACTGCAGCGTAACAAGACGTTGATCAGCGATGATCAGAAAGATTATCAGCAAGAACTTGAGCGAAATTACCACCACATCAAGGACCAGCTGTCGCCTCTCATTGCATCATCCACACTACACGCAGACTCACTGCACAAGAAACACAAACGGTACTATTCGGTACAGTAGCTGCCTGTTTAGGTGAACTTAGGCAGATGATCTTCAACTTAAGTCAACCGGCTTGGTCCAACCGTTGACAGCTGCCCTGCGTTACTGTGCTGTATTGGTCAGATCACTGGATGAACTATTGTGGTGGCAGTGCAATGATGACAGCACCATAAACATTGGCCTTCACTATTACTACTTTTACTACATAGACCAGTGATTTTCATCTGCGGTTCCACGGAACCCAAGGTTTCCACGAGCATCTGTCGGGTTCCGCAGCTGGCCGGTAAAAATAACCTAACGTGCAAAATTACGCCAAAGTTGTAGAAAATCAGCATCGAACCCTTAGTTTGAAATTGCGCTTTTCCTCGTTTATTTTTGCATAGACCTACTGTGTAACTGTGTTGAATCATTTTCGTTTTTAGTAATTTTGGCATATCTGCATTGTAGGCCTATATTATAATGTAGACCCCTATGCACAACATTACTCAACTCAGAGAATTAGTGCATTATCAGAAATGAGAAAGAAGAAAAAAAGAACGTATTGATTAGGATTATGGTTACGAAATCATTTGATTATTTATTCAGTCAGTTCAATTCTTTGAACACCTGCTAAGGAAAAAAAGACGTGTAGGCATGTCTTAGGGCGTCAACGTGATAAATTTTCTGGATTGGTAGCGGGGGCTAAACGGCCGTCGATGACTGCCTCGCCCATCGTGTTTGGTTAAATACAATACTGTTGCCTTCTAATGCGGTCAAATTTCATATTATAATTGGTCATCTTTGCCTGCTTTGTCGTCCCCATGGGGGCTCTGCCCTACTAGGGAAATGAGTCCATAGATACCCTGTAGCTTCAACCTCGCCTACGTCTTTGGACTCATGGATCAATGCATGGGGTTCCGTGAGTAATCTTCATGCTTGTGTGGAGTTCCGCTGCAGCGAAAATCTTGAAAAACACTTGACATAGACATTGGCTTCATTTCAAGCAGTACTGTAGTGTCACTCACTGTATCAGATGTCTGCAACGTAATGTACTGAGTCACTGTATGGAATTCTTGAAACAGTAAAAGTTGGTCTGATGAATTAGCCGTTGCATTGTTACTTATGCTTTTTATTTATCCACCACAATTGGTGTCAGAGGGATTATGTATTTTCATCATTTGTCTATCTGTTCGTTTGTCTGTCCGTCTGTCTGTTTGTAATACTGTTCACACAGTATCTAAAGTGTGCACTGATGGATTTTCACCAAATTTTTGTTAGTGATTTTTGAATAAAAATTAACTGATTAAGTGTTGTAGTAACTTTTAATACAGGAATTAGTGTCAGTACTACTCGGTGTTTCATAAAAAAGGACCCCTTTTGTTTTTTTTTCATAATTCACTCAAATGAAGAGCCATTTACATGAAATTTTTGCCAGTTGTAGCTGAAGAAATACTAATTCAAAATATTTTAACAAAATATGGCAGTTGATTAAATATTCTTTGCTAGTCGTAGTGTAATCCTCACGTCATAATGTGTCACGGGTACAAACTTGCTAGTCTCAACTGGTGCTGTCAGTTGCTACAATGCTCCGATGGTGAAAAATCTGGTTTGTTGGTGACAAATATTTGAAGTTTTGCAGTTGTAGCCACAAAAACGTGCAAAGCAATTGCATTTACTTGTCTGTGGGGATAGTTGGTTTTTCACGTGTTCGAGCAAGACAGTGCACTAGGACACCAAGCTTGCAAGATGGTTGCCTTTTTGGATCATGAGACGCCTGATTTTACGTATCCATGTCACTCAGTGCTGACACGATAAGCATTTTTTATTAGCTAACCAGATTAAGTTCACCATTGAAGCACGGTAGCAACTGACAGCACCAGTTGAGACAAGCAAGCTTGTACTCACGACACATTATGATTTCAGGATTACATCATGACTAGCAAAGAATATTTGATCAACTGCCATATTTTGTTGAAATATTTTGAAATATTTCTTTAGCTACAGCTGGTAAAAATTTTGTGTAAATTGATCATCATTTTGAGTGAATTATGAAAAAAACAAAAAAGGTTTTTTTTGTGAAACACCGTGTATATATTGGCTTGCCAAAACTGATTATTTTGTCATTAATTGGAGTCAAATATTAAAAGTTAAGTTACAGCATGACATGCTAATAAGTGGGTGGAGACAAGCAGCACTTGACAATTAGTTATCTCTGTGGACAGTTATGGAACCTGTGGTCCACTGTAATGTAGACTTTTGTGTATAATTATCATATGTTATGTTATTTATTGTGTTGCAGGAAACAGCAGAAGACAGTTTAATATCGAACAGAAATGAAACCATCCATTAGCAACTTTTACTTTTGTGTTTGACACAGTGGCTGATCAACGTGCCATTGCGTTATTTGACGTTACTTCAGTTGACTTGGATCGTTTGGTAACTTCCATTGCTTTCCACTTCTGAAACTATTGGCTTTCAAATTATCCTGCGGAAATATTTTCTTAGTGTTAATAAATGCTCTATGCATGCATTATGTTATTGGTACCTTGCAGCAAGGACAGCTTTCTTCCCAATATATTTACATTTCTGCTGTGCAAAATAACAACGAATACTTTTCGTAATCTGTCATATTATTGACTGCTTGCAACCAGCCACCTTGCTGACCGCTAGCCAAAGTACTACAGTGTCGGTTGATATCAGTGTCTAGCGATTGCTGCCATTGACCCGTCGTTATTTGCTTTGTAAATAAACTTTCACATTAGTGTTAAACTATGAACGTGTTTTGTGTGTATTTATCAGATAATTGTTTTTTTTTCTTTTCTTGCAGTATGTTTCATAGACTGCATATATACACACGGTGTTTCATAAAAAGGGATCCCTTTTTGTTTTTCTCATAATTCACTCAAATGATGATCAATTTACACAAAATTTTTACCAGTTGTAGCTGAAGAAATACTAATTCAAAATATTGCAACAAAATATGGCAGTTGATTAATTATTCTTTGCTAGTTGTGACGTAATGCTGACATCATAATGTGTCACGGGTACAAGCTTGATAGTCTCAACTGGTGCTGTCTATCGCTACCCTGCTCCGGTGGTGAAAAATTTGGTTCGCTGATGACAAATTTTTGAAGTTTTACAGTTGCAGCCACAAAAAGGTGCAAAGTGATCGCATTTATGTGTCTGTGGGGATAGTTGGAATTTTTGCATGTTCAAGCAAGACAGTGCACTAGCAGACCGAGCTTGTAAAATGGTTGCATTTTTGGATCGCAAGACGCTTGATTTTATGTCCCCATGCTGCTTAATGCTGACACGATAAAACATTTTTTATTAGCGAACCAGATTAAGTTCACCGTCAAAGCAGGGTAGCAACTGACAGCACCAGTTGAGACTATCAAGCTTATATCCGTGACACATTACGATGTCAGCATTACGTCACGACTAACAAAGAATATTTAATCAACTGCCATATTTTGTTGCAATATTTTGAATTAGTATTTCTTCAGCTACAAGTGGTAAAAATTTTGTGTAAATTGATCATCATTTGAGTGAATTATGAGAAAAACAAAAAGGGGTCCCTTTTTATGAAACACCGTGTATATTGCTTGACTGCGTAGCCTGTTCCTAGCTGATCGTGTATGACAGTATGCATTAGCATTGGCAGGGCGGCGCCATGGCTGTCGCCACTGTGGCCAATTGATCAGAACACTTTTCACTTGCTGTGGCCGTCAAACTTTTTGTACTCTACACGACTAACATTTTATGGATGTTTAGAGACCATATTGTGTGTCGGAATTTTGCATAACTTGTTCAGAATGCGTCAGTGGAAATTGCTCTTGCAGGCAGACAGTACTTATCGCTTAATGCATAGCCATCCCGCCGCCCCTGTAGCACTGTGTGATATTCATATACCAATGACTTGAGATACCTCTATACTGAGATGTTTATGTAGCAGTCGGTACATCGACTGAGCATCTGTGAATTATTTATGTACATTAGCTTCGTGCATGTAGACCAACCAATAATCTCAAGCTGATGATAATCATGACATTTTCTATCGTGTAGCAATTTTGTACACTATTGTAGTCTGTTTGTATTGTATCTGTGAAGACTAGCAGGATAATATAGCGTTTTCAGTTTATTTTTACAAAGCTATTGTTATTTAATGTTGATCTTTTTGCAGTTTTTTTAAACAAACTGTGAATAATTTACGTTTGTGTTGTTAGTCAAGTTGTATAAATATAATAAAATATGAGTTGTTCGTCACTGTACTTGTTGGTCCGAAAAAAGTTGTCTGCTCATTATTTTGTCATAGCTGTAGTGAAGTATTGACAAATTCAATTTTAACTGTCTAATACAGTGTTAATTAGGATCATATGCATGTACTTGCCATGTGGCATCTCATTTCATCGGTCGACTGGCCGTGTCGCAGTTTAGCAATTTTACAATTAAAGAAGGACAAAGAAATTCTAAATTGGCACTAATCAGCGTCTTAATAAAGTTATATACATTCATCGATATGCAACCTTTATTTATTCTATTGTTCGTGTTTCGGCAACAACTGCTGTTCCTCAGGTGTTGCTGCCGTTAAGTTACCATTTCAGCCTATGAGTCTATCCTAAGCAGCGTCGCTTCGAACGTTATTTTTTGAGAAGGGAAAATCGTACAGGTTGGCTGTATTACCATTGAGTATAAGCTTTTTGTAGGCCTAATAACCATTCTGTAGTGGTTTCACCGCAATTTGCAATGCATGCAGATTTTGACTATGGGTTCGTTTTTCAAATCCACGGGCGACTACTACTTTCGTAGTACCAGTTCTCTCGTTTTTCTCTTTTGTCTTTTTCTCTCGGTTTTGGTTTGTCATCTTTTTCCTTTTTTCCTAAGATTAGCTAGAGGGTCTGGGGCGCTCTAAGTTCCTTCAGTGGGATCCCAACCTCTGTCGATTTTGGGACATTTTTGGCAGGCAAGAACGCATTTAGTCGCAAGCTAAATTGACAAAATTTGGGCTGTAGGTAATATAAACTTCCTGTGTCGAAGGGCTAAAAATTTAAGCCTTCCGCCTACTTCTAGGTATGATGAAGGGAGCATTAGCTCCGATGTTTTTATGGTGTAGTCGCCCCTACGTGCATTACGGTAAACTACAGCAGTCAGTGTCCTCATTACAATGCACGTGTCATCTCCGTGAGCTGTCATGGTGGAAATATCTAATTAATATGCAGTTGTAATTAGGGGATTTTTTAAAAATTTAGTAGCACTCGAGTTAGAATGTGTCCTTTGTTGATTAATTCGAATGACAATAAGCACATTAACTAGCTAATAATAATATAACTGATTTATTGCCCACGTCTGGCTTATGATGATAAAATGGCTTAACAATGCTCCATTGAGTGAGGCAAACGACAGTGCATTCATGACGTCACTCTGGCGTCATCAGATGCAATATACTGTTAGCAGTCACAGGCTGTAGGCCTACGTGATTTTGTTATCGTAAAATAGAAAAGATGTCTTTGGAGGAAGAGGCCGATTTCGACCCCGTCATGATCGAGAAATACGTCGTCTGTAACTTGGAATTTTTCAAGCGGTGGACGCTAAACAACATAACGTTGAACCAGTTGAACGCCATCCTGATCGAACAGCAGATGATGCCTGTGTCAGCGGCTCAGACCAGAAGAAGCAGTCGTGTTGGGTTTAGCGAGGAAATGTGCAGGTTGGGCGCAACCACTGAGAAAATAACAGATAGCCCACCGGGCGACGATGCTTCCCCCACGGTTAGGCTAGCTCCTGTTAAAATGTGGAATTTTTTCTTCAAGTTACAGTCGATTATATCGGGGATCCTTTTTGAGACAGTGTAGGCCGCTTACATAACGTTATTACGCATGTTATGATAGATCTATTTCTGATTTATACAATACACCGTCTCCGTTAAATTGATGTGTTTCGTTACTTGACCAAAATGCTCAACTCTCTCGTGGTCTTGACGTAGTTAATTTAAGTCAATCGATGAAGATTATTTACCGGGTACTCCTCGTTCCAACGTAGCGAGCAAGGAGTATCAGAATAATGTGTAAAATGTACGTATTGACGACCGACGTCGCATCTTGGAAAAAATTCAAATGACCATTTTTCTGCAACTGGTTGCCCGATGGATGTCGTGTTTCATTCTTGTAATCTGGTTGGGGGCTTCGGAGTCAGCGAATAATGCGCGAGGAGCAAACCTATATTAGACTTAGTAGATTGGTCACAATTTTTCTAAACTAAGTGAGTTTGTTAAGCGAACTAACACGATAGGGGCTATAATACACGTCAGCTTGGATATGAGTTTAGCTTTAATGCAGCTGTTTGCTGCTTGTTCGAGCAACAAGTCTGAGTCTACTGGTTTTATTGCAATGTCAATCAGAGACGAGGTGTAGGTCAGAAGAAAACGAAAGAAGAGCTACTGAAGATGACGCCTGAAGACATGTTTATGGAGTTAATAAGGGACATCGCCAACGAACTAAACGTCAATCAGCTCTGTCACAAGATTCTCGTCAACGTTTGCGTGCTGGTTAGATTGCATGTATTTGATCTACCGTTAGGATCGAGCCTCGGGTACGATACGTTGTTTGTCTGTCTGTCGTCTGTATGTAACGCATGCATTGTGGCTAAACGGTGCGTTGTACGGGGTCTGCAATAGGGCGATGACGAGTTTCTATAGCTGTCATTTAAATAGTAACCATGTCTTTCTCTGCAGCGGGTTGGCCGCAATTTTGAATACAAAGTTGCTGCCTGCAACCATTACTCACGTGCGCTGAATTACTGTATCGTATTTTAACGTCAATTGTACAGCGTTCGATATAACAGCGTCACCATATAGCGTGTATGAAACTGCAGTTACTTTAAGAAATCGCTTTTTTCCGCGATCGGAAGTCGAACGCTGGCATTCGGATAGAAGCTGTAAGGGTTGGCTTACCTTAGCGATAACTAGGTTTCTTGTTTATTTATTTGCCCAATTTTTCGATTTTGCGTAGCTTCGGTTTGCTATGTGTTTAATCTATACAGGCCACATAGCAGTTTTTTTGCGAAATAGACTAGAGGTGTGCAAATTTGATGTTTTATGGCAGTGCTATTATATAAACACGCAACTATTCTGTTCATTGCTGACACGACATGGGTTTTGTCAATGGACTACAGTTACATACCATAGGGGCCTATCTATTTTTTGGCAGTTTAAGTATCGTTAGCAAAGTTTAATGTACGTTTTGAGTTTTCTGGTTTTGCGTAATTTCGTTACGCCGCCCTAATAAGCCGTATTACGAATCTTGGGTACGGCGACTTTTCATCACGCGACACTTAATCGCACGACAGTTAATCGGCGACAGTTCATCGGACGACAGTTCATCGCGGCGACTGCTAACCGGAACGACAGCTAACCGCGCGACATTTAATCGGGCGTATGAATGAATTATTGACACAAAACAGTGACAGAATAGGTTGACATTGAAAACTATTATTTCCCGCAAACTAAACGAAATTGCTTAATATACATACAGTTGGCTTACTGTTTACGTAGTGTTCACATATGTGTGCATAGTAGCCTACTTATTAGTTATAATAAAAAACACATAGTACAAGTACAACCTATTATTCTTAATCAACTTAACGGTTTAGGCCTGCGTAATGTTCGTGTAGTTTGAATCCTTAAGAGTTGCAGCACCAGAGTTATTTAGAGTTCATGCGAAAATTTTAGCAACGCCATGACGTAGTTCCGCCACGATTCTCGTGCTGTCTAACGTATTTAAAATTACGATAAATAACAGTTTTCTTTACCCTTAGAACTACTACTGGAACCGAACACGACATCCATTATTGCTTAGATAACGTTGCTACCCAAGGTAAATTGAACAGGGACTTTATTCGGTGTTTTAATGATAATTGCTTGGCCTTCGCTGATAACGGTTATAAGTGGTTGACCAGGGGTAAGGTTAATTACGGCTAATTACGGTTCTGGACGCGTGGACGACTGCTCGCCCGATGAAGTGTCGCGCGATGAAATTGCACCCGGTTAACTGTCGCCGCGATGAACTGTCGTCCGATTAACTGTCGCACCACGAAGTGTCATGGAACCGAATCTGGCCCGTCCGTCGGTCCATGTATCCGTCCCGTACGGGCTTCTAACTCGAAAACAGAAAAGCTATATTGGCGGAACGTTTCCCAGTGCAGGAATAATCTGTGTGCCACTCTTTGTATTAAAAGGTTAAAGGTCAAAGTTATTGGACGTCAACAAAAAATAGAAAATGACGCATAAAAATGTTTACTCGGGGCCTACTATAAACTTATACCTAAAATGTTGGCTTATCTTTTGCTGCATAGCCGGCCGACCTTCTCCCGTCTACTGCACACTAAGCGCAAAGCAGTGGGAGCATACGCCCGTCATTAACTATAGACGGACGGCCGCATACATGTTAGCACAAAACGTGCCGAGATTTTCGCTTGTTTCTTTAACGAAATGACGAAGTATTTGGCGGGCGTATTCTGAAATGTCATGGTGGAAATGTAAAAAAAGGCGGCTCAAGTGTACCTATAACAAAATCAGTTTACGTTCGATCTGTTTTACTCCGTTTTTTGTGCTTAATTTAAAAAAATATTTTTACGTTAAAAGCGCGGGACAGGAGCAAGCTTCGCTTAATAACTACTAGTAGGCCTAATGTATGATGCTAAGTCATGATGTTGTAGATAAACGGTGATCGGGGCAGCTTGTTTTTGGTTCGCGGGACCGGCGATCAGCGCTATCTGGTGTCCAAGTTGTTTGACGTGACCGACAGTTCACTCATCGAGGAAACGCTGCACACAGAGGCCACACAGATCAAAGTCCAGTTCGGGAAAGGAATTGCCGGCACTGTTGCACTGACGAAGAAACCTATCAACATCAAAGATGCTTACGAGGTATAATTTCTGCTCGAAAGTTAGACCACAGCGACAGGAATTGACACAGCATTTCGTAGTTTTAAAAATAATGCAAACGAAGCAATTTTTAAACATATTTAAACATGACCAAATTTTGGGTCTACAAAAAAATCGGAAAATAAAAAAATAAAAAAGAAAATAAAAAGAAGTAGAAGAAACAAAACTTGCTTAACAAAACTACTTATCTCAATTGTTATTCGCATGCTTTACAGAGACAGCGATTGATGTGTATACTTGGTTACTGACTATATGTTTTTTAAGTTGCGTTTGTCAGCTTTTTTTAAAGAATAAAATGAATGAATGAATGAATGAAAAAGGGGAAAGAGAGGATCGGTACGACTTGGGGGTAGGTTGCTTCCTGGCGCTGATGGGAATAAACGCCCCTGGGGCAAAGCATTTATTCAATATTACCGATATTATGATTTCCACCGTTTTATATTATTATTAAGATTATTTTCTATTGCTTTTCGATGAGAATGAGTTCAGCACGAAAGTGTGTACAGGATCCGCGGTTTAACAAAGACATTGATAAGAAGACGGGTTATCGAACGAAGAACATACTGTCAATGCCAATACTGGACAATGAAGGTGAAGTTGTCGGCGTCGCGCAGATCGTCAACAAAATGTCCAATGATCAAACATCATTCTCTTCCGCTGATGAGGAGGTCCACATTTCTTGTAACAATTCACATGACAAAAAATATATGCGGCCGTCTTGTCCATCAGTCATTTAGTTTTGTCTGTCTGTCTGTCCGTCTCGTGCGGGCTCAAAACGCAAAAACAAAAAGACGCAGAAAAACCTAACTTTTCGCGAAAGTTCTGTTTCAGGGCAGTAGGCTTAGTAACTTTTAGTTCAAATGATCACAAACTTTCAAGTATTATTTTAGTAATTTACAAAGCTCATCGTCATCAAGTACAAGTACAAGTAAGTATTTTCTACCTATCGTGGTAAAAGTGACTTGATGCTTGCTGTTGTTTTTTTTTCATCTAAATGTATGACAGTGATACTGCGTTTACGTTCTGCAGATATTTGGCGATTATTTGACGTTTGCCGGCATTGGACTGTCCAAGGCTCAGATGTTTGAGTCCGTGATAGAAGAGCTTAATCAGAGCCACGTATCTGTCACTTGTCTTTGTGATAACTGTTTTGCTGGCTTTGATTTTTCAGCAATAGACGCTATTTCTAATTCTCTGGCCTTCTGTTTTCGTGTGTTTAGTACCGTAAGATTTTTGTACCAGTTTTTTTGTTATAGCGTAATTATGTTAATTAATAAAATATGCAGCTAACGTTTCATTGTCAGTAGCAGTTTGATTTTGCTTTTTTACTTTTCTTTTATTTCTCATCTGTGCATGTTTTGTGTTCAAAGACAGCTGTCAGTGTCTTTGTAAAAGCATGTTGTCCGGCTCACTTTGTTTGACATGTTGCTGTTTTGTATCTGATGCCAGAGCAAATATTAAACAACTAGAAAGCAGTCATAGCCCGCAGGTACCTCCGCCAAGGCAATGCTATTCGCCAGGTGACGTCACCATATTTGCTTTGACAGCGGTTTCCTTATGCCCCATTTAACGCAATGGTAACGAACATTTCAAAGTGATCCAGAATCCAGAATTCCTGCCGGATCACCCCCAAAATTTAATCACTTGTAGTGTATGCCATGTCCGACATTCCCTCGAAATTTCTGAAAAATCCGTCCATAACTTTTTTGAGTTATCTTTGTGACACACAGACAGACACACAGACAAACAGATGAACAAAAACCGGCAAAAAGTTGGCGTTTGTCCTTGGCGGAGGTAATAATTCGGTGCAATTGAGATTAAATACAACAGCACATCCTACGCTTTATTCGCCGTTACAAAACTCGCTTAATAAAGCACATTATTATTAACTGACTATTATCTAGCATTCACCTGGCAAAAACGCGCGCGCATATTATTTGAAAAAATATAAACTCAAACTCAACTGTTGCCGACCTACGACGCGACTCGGCTAAACAGCTGAGTTAAGTCGCCTCGACGTCGTAGATGTAAATTGGTCATAAAGATTGTTTAATGGATGGCTAATGCAGCTGCTGGTGACACTGGTGAAGAGTATAGCTGACAAGCAGACGGACGTGGACCAGTTGCTACGTAATGTCGTGTTTGGCGCTCGACAACTGACCAAGTGCCAGTACTCCGGGGTTTACCTTGCTGAGTCAGCCGGCGAACAAACCACGGTCCGTAATTAACTAATCAGCAACTACAAAGGTGGTGTATAGTTCGTCATAGGAAACCCATCGCATAGCTACGGAGCGTCACCTGCCATGTGAGATCACACAGTGTTAGCTGCCGTCTGACAAGCCAGTACTGTTATGGTCGTGTGGCGAAATGCGGGTCTTCCTCCTCATCCAACTGGGAGTTCACAACGTTTTCCAGACCTCCTGCTTAGTTTAGTGGGTGGCCATGGAAATGGCGTCGAACCACCCTTTGTAAAGACTTGCAGTTCAGTATTGCGTAACTGATAATTGCTCATGGTTTTAGAGTGTCAAAGTACTTCCTTTTGCTTTTTGATGTTTACTAGTTAAAAACAGCAATGTTTATGTATTAAATTACTAAGTAGATATTGTCAGAGCTGCCGTGGATATGGGAATTCCCACGGGTATGGGTATGGGAATGGGATCATGGGATGGGTATGGGAACTGTGCTGAATTCCCATGGGTTCTGTGGGAACTCTGTGGGAATTTTTGAATAGATGTGAGATTGAGCGCAAACGCATAATAGTCTTCCGAGAGCCCTAAGCCGCTGGCCGGAACGTCGCCGTCGATGCAGCATGGTGAAACAATCCGAGTTACGTCGTCCAGCCAGCAGCCGTAGCCGGGCACTCTAGGCGTTACTTTTACGGATTTAACACTGTTGGTACAGCAACTGCTGACAACTGCTAGTGTTCTTGTGACTTCTCTGGCTAGGCTGACTGACTTTTCATTGATAATAAATTCATCTGAGTTTTTCGACGAATGGACAGGGAGGCCTTCTGTCAGGACATTCTGCGATCCGACTTGTTTGCTTCGCTTCAGTCCGACCCTGACGAGTACGCTGACCTGTTGGACGCCGAAGTGACCAGGATCCTGGACATCTACGCGCCACTGAGAACTGGACGTCGTCGCAGCAGCAGTCAGCATGACACGCATGTCTTGTCTGACGAAGCTCAACAGGCCAAGCAGCTTCGACGCTGTTTGGAACGTAGATGTCGCCGCACCGGTCTTCAGGCAGACAAGCAAGCATACGACGCGGCCTGCAAAGCAGCACGCGACAGCATCATGAAGTTCGTGCTGACTACATCAGGTCCCAGCTGCAGGAGGTTTCTGGCGACGTTTGGGCAACGTGGCAAACAGCTAAGAGTTTATTGTACAGCGGACAGCGGGCTGTTCACGACGACACGGAATGCGCCCACCTTGTCAACAAGTTCAGTGATTTTTTCGCTGACAAAGAACAGCGCATTCGTGACAACATCGCAGCGGCACTACAGCAGTCCACTGACAGACTGTTTGCCACTAGACCGCACACCGGACCGCAGTTGTCGCCTTTTCAGCAGGTGACAGTTGACGAGGTTCGGAAGCTGCTGACCTCGATGCCGTGTAAAACATCGCCGCTCGACGTTCTACCGTGTTCGTTGCTCAAGGACTGCTCTGGTGTTTTCGCACCAGCCATCGCCAGACTCGCCAACCTGTCGCTGGAACCCGGCAGGGTTCAAGTCGGCACAAGTGTTGCCACTACTAAAGAAGGCATCTCCAACCTGTCGACAGTTTTCAAGGTTCTTGAGAGACTGGTGCAGGCACGTCTGCGACCTCATCTGACGAACTCTACAAACTTCAGCCAGTTTCAGTCTGCCTACAGATAAGGTCACTGCACTGAGACCGCTCTGCTTGACGTCCTAGACAACGTATACACAACGGCCGATGAGAAGCAGGTCACAGTGCTCATCGGCCTTGACCTCTCTGCAGCCTTTGATACTGTCCGTCACCAGACACTGCTGCAGCGGCTGCAGTCGGAGTTCAGTGTGTCTGGAACTGCGTTATCGTGAATCCGGTCGTATCTGACAGACCGCAAGCAGTTCGTCAAGCTCGGTCTGCACAAGTCGCTTGAGACCAAGCTGGAAGTCGGCGTACCGCAAGGTTCAGTACTGGGGCCGCTGCTGTTCGCTGTGTACTGCAGTCCAGCAGCTGATGTCATAGCGTCACACGGCATCCGTCACCAGCAGTACGCCGACGACACCCAGCTGCACCTGGCGATGCGTGCTAACAACACAGCTGCCGTTCTGTCCACTCTTGCCGCCTGCACTGCCGACGTTAAACTCTGGTTTATGCAGAACGGACTCAAACTAAATCCAGATAAGTCTGAGGCGCTGGTCATGGGAACAGCCAACCAGCTACGGGCGGCATCTTCTCTGACGTCGGTGAAGGTCGCTGGTGTTGATCTGCCTGTAGCCGATGACATCAAAGTACTGGGAGTCCTTCTAGACCGGCGTTTGACGTTTGACAAACACGTCTCGGCCGTGGCGCGATCGTGCAACTAACGTGCACAGGCGATCCGCCACATTCGGCATCTACTGACTATGTGGATCTCGCACAGACGCTTGCATGCAGTCTGATTCTATCCAGGATCGACTACTGCAACGCTGTGCTCCTCGGCGCTCTATCTGGCATCATCCACAAGCTGCAGCGAGTACAGAACAACGCCGCAAAGATCGTTCATGAAACACCAAGACGATCACACGCGTATCTACTGCTTAAGAAACTACACTGGTTGCCGGTGGAGCAGTGCATCTCTTACAAGCTGGCCTTGCTGACGTTCAAAATACGACAGACGTCAGCACCGGCGTACATCAGTCAACACATCACAGCACGGAGTGGAACTCGGTCACTTAGATCATCGGGTGTTCCACTGCTCCATGTGCCCTTCAGACGGACTGCCATCGGCAAACGATCGTTCAGCTGCGCTGCACCGACAACCTGGAACTTTCTGCCTGCTTCTGTCATTAACTGTGACACCCTCTCTGTATTTTAATCTAGGCTTAAAACTCACTTATTCAATTTTGCATACAGATCTATAAACTGACCTGCTCTGTCAGTACCTCTGAAGCTACGGCACTACGCCGCTATACAAATGTATTATTATTATTATTATTATAAAACGCAGATGACGGAGAAAATGCTTTGGCCCCCAACATTGCCACAGCTTATCTGTTTCTATCTCACAACATGTGCTGAGTTGCGTCAGAAATACCAATTAAGATGAAACATTTTGGGTTGTGTCGATGTTAGGGGGAGGAGAAGAGCTGATTTAATAAACAACAGTACGGTAGGCTTATACACTGTGTCTCAAAAAGCGTCCCACTTTGTGATTGTCCATATCTTCGTCAAATATTGACCGATTTTCAAAATTTTTTTACTGGCACATTTTGTGGACAAGTAGCAGTAGTTTTATTATTAAACATACCACCACACCTTAACTGCGTCTCTACACTACCATGTGAAACTCTTATTGTCAAAAATGTCTAAAATGCTAGTAATACATATGCAAAAATTATTTCTAAAAACAATTTTTTTTAACAATTTCTATATTAATATCTAATAATGTTTAGTTTTTAATACATTCCTTGTGTTTCTAAACAAAAGCAGATGATATTACTGTAAAAAAAATAATTTTTTATGCAGCGACAATACACTGGTAATGTAACGTGCATTTAGCAATGGGGACAAGGCTTTAAATAAGAACTTTTTTGAGTTCAAAAATGCAGTTTGCAAAGAATACTGGCAAAATTTCTTAAGATAAACA
>Ga0056128_1005843_pt1 | contig 15490 bp, 7 predicted proteins | sample WorMetLIZISLAND2_FD_71113 | JGI IMG/M metagenome (GOLD analysis project Ga0056128, IMG submission 71113) | Marine gutless worms symbiont microbial communities from Max Planck institute for Marine Microbiology, Germany - Olavius geniculatus... ...
AAATGTTCTCACGTATTTGGTCAGCTCTTAGTACGCTCCTATCCTCCAGATTGTAGAAATCTTTCGGGTCATCAGAGCAAAGCCCCACCACCACGTCAAGGTGGCTGACCTCGGTGGGGCCACACTATCCACATGCAGCGTAGCAATTTATGTTGCCTATTAGCTTGTGCATCTGTCTGTCTGTCTGTGTTCGTCTCTATGTGTCTGTATGTCTCTGTGTATGTCTGTCTGTGCGTGTGGCAGCAATCTCAGAGCCGGCATGTACGTGGAGTGGTCATTTGCCGATGAAGTTCCACAGAAACCCAACGTACTCGTGCAAAGTGTTTCTCGGTGGAGTGCCCTGGGACATCACTGAAGGTCTGTCTGTCTGTCTGTATCTGTCTCTCTGCATCTTTCTGTCTCCGTGTGTCTCAGTGGAGTGTAGTGGGAGTGGGACTGGGGCATCACTACAGGTGAGTCTTACTTACTTGTATCTCTAACTTATTTTGCTTGGCAACTGTGAGTGTGGTCTTTGCCTTGTATTGCTGTTAGGTCGTGATATTATTTGCACAGACATTTTTGGAAAGTTGTGAAAAAGGTAAAGGTAAAGGTGTCAAGTTGCATAGCGCATCTCGCGTACAACGCCTCTAATGCGCTTTTTGTCACTAACCCGAGCCACCAGCCGCACGGCTACCACGTGCAGCCTGCAGACACAGGCCAACGCAGCGGCCGGCTAGGCAGCCCCAGTCGGCTGTACTAAGGTCACCACTTTTTGTAACCCATATAAATGAGTTACTGCTCATTTTACCATCCCACGGAGGGTAGAAGGCTGAGTCGACCTAGCTGGCAGGCTTTGCACCGAGATGGTTTATCTGCCCGCAGGCAGTCACCCATCGCAGTACTAACCGGGCCCGGCATAGAGTAACTTCGTTTCAGCCGAAACCCGTTACCAACTACGCCACGCCACCAGCCGAAAGTGCGGAGAATGTGGGTGTTGGTCTGTAGCTGCAACACTGCCCAATGGCGCACAGTCATACTGAGCTTCCCAGCTTGATGATTATTTCTGTCTAACTAGCAACACTTTTATTGCACAGCATATCTTTTTTTGAAGGCAAAACCATTTTTTTCCTTTCTTTCTCTCTTCTGCTTTTCTTTTCCTTTTTTTTCTTTCTCTTTTCTTTTTTTTTGTCTTTTGCGTTCTTTTTTTCTTTCCTTGTCCCAAAGTGTGGGTCCTGTGAGCTACAGTGGAATTTGGCATTCCCTCTACCAGCAGTTTATTGTGGGCTACTTTAGAGCCTAGGAAATGTGTTAACGGCAGTGAATTGCATTAATTTGCTGCTGAACCAAGTACATTTAGCAATAAGAGGCAAATTCATCCGTTTGATTGCGTGCTGTAGCTGGGCTGCAGGCAGCATTCAAGCAGTTTGGACCGCTGAGGATCGAGTGGCCGGGAAAAGATGGAAAGCATCCAAGATATCCAAGTCGTGGACATGAACTTCCGGGTGAGGTGATGATGCAGATTGACAGGTTTGATGTGAATGCTTTGCAAACTCTGACGATGTCACATGACATGTATGTTTCTCTGCTATGTCCCCAGCAACACTGTTTGCAGTAGTTATAACTTTAACCTGTTGAAGGAAGAAGTTCAAGTATTTTGGCAGAAAATTGACAGTTGCTGGGGTTGCGGTGATATTTGACTTGAGTAACTGGCCCATAGTGGTGTAGTTCGGATTGATTTGGTTTTTATGAATAGTGCGGTTGTTTAAGCCTGTCTTGGGGTTTAAAAGCTGTGCCCCACTGGGTCTAGGGGCAGAGTCCTGGTGGGAGGTCAGGGGGGCAATGAAGCTAAAGACAATTTTGCGCTGGCAAGAAATAATCGGCACCAATATTTTGCATCAGTCAAATATATTTGAAGACAAAATTATGCAGCGTCTCGAAAAAAAACTTTATGGTGCATACCTTCACCAAATGTTGACCAGTTTTTAAAAAGTTTTCACTGATATACTTTGTTGACAATTTGAAACAAAACTGTAATTAAAGATCCCGCCACGCCATAAGCATGTCGCCTTGTTGTCAGTAAGGTTAAGTTTCATGCTGGTGTGTTGACTATTGTTGTGATTCAGTGTTGTGTCTGTGCTGGTGTGCGTGTAAGTGGGATACGTCTACATTCACTTCGAGTCGGACCGTTCAGTGAAGAGCCTGCTGCTGGCTTGCACTCACGACTACAGCAATGGTGACGAGTACTACTACAAGATCTCCAGTCGACGCATGCGCTGCAAGGAGGTAGGTCTGACACACATAAAAGAAAAAAGGTTAAAGGTCACATATAGCTCCTAATGAGCAAACCCATCTCTGAGCTGCGGAGCGTCACTTGTCATATGGGATCACACAGTGTTACCTGCCACCTGACAGAGGTGAACGCGCCCCGCCTTAACCCCAGCCAGGTAGGCCGGTACTCGATTTACCTACCCCAGAGGGATGGAAGGCTGAGTTGACCTAGGCGGTTGGTTACATCCCGAGATGGTTTACCTGCCCCCAGGCAGTCACCCATCGCAGTATTAACCGGACCCGGGGTACAGTAACTTCGCTGATCGGATCAGACGCGTTACCACTATACCACGTCTACATGTACATGTACACATGTACATGTGTCTAGTTTTTACCATACTTCTTGCTGACTGACTAGTCTTTAAACTGATTTTTGGCCAAAAATCTATGTAAATTTTTAGTCAGTAGTCTATATTGAGTTTCTGGTTGATGCTTTGGCAACTGCTGCTGCTTTTCTGGCAGTGACATTTGCCAGGTTGACGTCGCTACAGTGGACACTTAAGTTGTCACAGTGGTGACGCTAAAAATGTGGAAATTAAAATGGAGAACCACGAAAAATGCAGGGGAAAAGGAGGAACGAAATTGCAGGGGTGGTAAATGCAGGACTGGAAAACAAGGGACTAAATTTGCAAGAGGTGGCAAGTACAGGACCACCCTTCTGTGTCACCGTGTGGGTACAGGTAATCTCATGGGTGCTGTCAGTAAAGTAAAGTTTGTCATCTGTCACACAGTTTTGCTAGTTTCTGTGTCAGCGTGTATAAGTGTGTAGTTTGTGTGTCTCCGTGTAGGTGCAGGTAATCCCATGGGTGCTGTCAGACAGTAACTACGTCCGCCAGCCGTCGCACAGACTGGAGCCTCAGAAGACGGTGTTTGTCGGGGCGCTGCATGGCATGCTGAGTGCGGAGGGTCTTGCTCACATCATGAATGATCTGTTTGACAATGTCGTCTACGCTGGCATTGATACTGACAAACACAAATATCCCATCGGTTAGTGCTACATACATGTATGCTTCATCTTGACTGGTATCAGCTGACGAATGTTAAATCACCCATAGTCAGCAGCGACCTCTCACCGATCTGTGACCCTATGTTTGGTGCTTACCTCTATTTACAAGCCACTGAGCCCACAAGTGCGGATCAGTTATGATTGGTAAACCACACTTTGCCCATATAATGCTGTTAGCTTCCCAGCGTTCAAGCCGGTACCAAATTGCTTGAAGAAGACAGAGGCACATGTGTACGAACACCTTGCTCAGAGTGTCATGTGATAGTGCAATGGGATGTTTGTCAGGTCAAGGTCACGTAGAGTAACTGTTTGTCTCGGTCGGGTTGTGTGACGTTGTGCGTTAGGTGGTCTAGAGTAACGTTTGTTTGTCAGGGTCCGGTAGAGTGACGTTCAGTTCATACAAGTCATACGTGAAGGCCGTAACTGCAGCATTCGTGGAGATCAAGACTGCAAAGTTCACGAAAAAGGTCAGTTCAGCTGTTGTCGGTTTACTGCTTTGTATGGTGCAAGTTAAGAAGTCAGTAACATCATGGCTTAGGACGATGTCTTGGGGTGGCTGTTTAGTTTCTGTGAGAATTAAATGACATCTGCATTTTGCAGCCACTGGATGCGTTTTCTGGGCTCAATGTGTCCAAAATGCATTTGCGATTGAGTCTCTCCCCCAAACCTCACAGGGGGTGATTACACTGCTCCCCAGCTTTCTAGTAGATGGTGAGTGGGTTTGCTTTCTTAAGAATCTCTTCCCCACTCTTAGCCTTCATATGCAGCCTGTATCTATCTGTCAAGTTTGAGCGTGTGCTGGTAGTTGAGTGTGTGTGCTGGTAGTTGATGTTGTCAGATTTAGATAGACCCATACAGAGTGTCTGTCTCTCTCTGTCTGTGCTAGTGATTGATGTCGTCGTAGATCAGGGTTTTAAAATCGTCTGCATATTTTGGCGGGCTGCACGATTTTTTAGACGAGACAAAATACAGTACCCGGTAGTATTATTTTATCAACGTTATTTAGCATTTTAAAATAACTATCTGCAGTAAATGATTGAAATTTACGTTTGTACACGCGGTCTAGAAAACTAATCCAGATGGCTTCTGACTGCTTATTTGGCAGCATTTGAAAGAAACCAGAATGTCGACATTAGGCTAGGAGCCTGTCTAGAGAAGTGTTCTCTTAGCGGGTTTGGGCAGAGCCCAGCCACCAGACGGTTTCTAGTGAATTTTACAGTGAAAATACTGTATTTTGCAAGCACAGTTCGGATCAGACATTCTTAGCATTCCAGTTAGTTCATCATGGGCCGAAGATAATACGTTGGCAGGCTGCAACACATTCAAGACATCTGTCGTAGATTCAGACAGATCTATACCTGTATCTCTTTGTATCTCTTTTTGTATCTGTATGTCTGTCCGCCTGTCTGTTTGTCTGTGTGCTAGTAGTGGTTAATGTTGGTCATAGATTCAGATTGATCCGTACTTGGAGGAGTCGGCGTGTGATGTGTGCGTTCGTGAGCCCGGCGTCTACTTCTGTCGTAACTTTCGCTGTTTCCGCTACTACTGTCGTCTGTGCTGGCAGCTGAACCACTGCACTGGGACGCCAGCCTCTTACCACAAGCCGCTGATGCGCAACAGCAAGTCCGCCGCTGCTGCAGCCACTGCATACTAGATACACCGCTGTCCCCACCCCCCGCTCACATTCTGGACTGCAGGAACATTTTCTTATTGCCCCTAAACTGTTGTCCATAAATACAAAATGTGGGGTGGTTAAAATATTGGGGGAATTGACATTTTGAGCAGCCATAATTATTCTCTTTGTAGCAGATTTGCAGCTGTAAATTGCACCATTTTTGCCTATCTAGACTTTTTAACCCTCCCGCCACTGATTGAGTCAGTAAGGCCTGCTCCATGGCTGCTGTCCCGAGTACATTTTAACCAACTGTAAGGAGGAAATAATTTTTGTGGCGTGATCTGATATACGGAATCTCTTACATTGAAGTTAGGACCTTTTTTAGTTTTCACACAACCTGTTTAAGTGGTTGCTATTTGTTTCTGCTGTACCGTATATGTGCCTTTTTAAACTGAAAACGGAAAAAATCTGCTTCTATTTTTTTACGCTTGACTGTTTATAGAATAATCGAGCTTCAGGCAGATTATTTTGCTTCCAGATGTATTTGTGCTAACATCATCTATCCGCTTTTATATTTTGTTCATTTTTTTGTTCATTATTGTGATTGTTTTTTTTGTTCATCACCTTGTCAAAATTTTTTTGTTCACTATTTTTTCTTATGTTTTATACTTAGGCATTTTTCAGTTAGTATTCTATGGTGTTCATAACTAGTGCCTTTAATTTTTTAAAGATTTTGTTAGAAAATGCTTATTTTGGCTAGGAGTTGGTGTATATATTTTAGTGACTATTTAATGGTTTTTTTGTCATCATGCAAGTGCTTTCATTTTTGTTTAGACACTCTGGTGTAAATAGTTCTATTATTTATGTATCATCTTGATATTTTTTGATATTAAGCGTTTTTTTGTTTAATTGTTGTTCTGTTTTCCATTTGATGTATTTTGCATTTCGTCACTAATTGTCATTTGTGAAAAGTATTTTTTTGTAAATCGTGGTGTCTGAAAATATTTTGTTTTTAGCAGAATATAATCAAATTGAGGTCATTATGAAGCTAAGTGGTTTCACACTCGTTTTATATTAATATATATAATATATTCATATATTTTAGCAGAAATTCATGCTTCTGTAATAATGACAACAGCTCTGAAGATTTTACCAACAATTCTCGGATATTTTCTGCCTCATTTGGTGCCTCTAGTGCCATATGTGCACTTTGAACATTTCTGATCCACCAGAAAATATGAATTTTAATCTTTTTATTGTTCAATGTTTAGTTAACAGCATGTCGAAAGTATTTTATAATTTTTACTTAGGAAATCCTGATTGCTGGTAAACGCCAGATGTTTTGTTCGTTTCCGATATAATTTGCAATTCTGCTCTTTAGTGGAAAGTGTAACCAATTTTATTACATATGTATCTTGAAAGAGGATTTATAGTGTTTGATGCTGTCATTTTTCGATGTTTATTAATTGCCGGTGGGATAGGTAATTATGTTGCATATCAGTGCCAAATGTATTTTGAATTTTATTAAAAATGGATCTATTTAAAAGGAATATTTATAACTTTTATTCTCCTGACTATGGTTACTTGCTGTAGTTATTTTGTTGGCCATTGATTATGATCAGTCAAGTCATTGGTGTGAGTATCGGTTGTGGTTTATGATCGGTTTTGTACACCGTTAGCAGAAACAGATACAGCAGAGAGAGACATTGAGCATCTTACTTATTTTTTTACTTGCATACATTAGTGACAGACATTGATTACTAGCAACTGCAAATAATTGTGATTTCTTCAGCGACATTTAATGCCAAAAATATTCGTAGAATGGCCCCATGGCATTTGACAGTCATCACCGACTGTTGTTCTAGTTCCACATGACTCATATCTTAACATGTGACGGATGTTAGAAAGTCACCGTTTTAACCTAATTGTCAGATTTAAAAGTTTTTTCCAATACCCTTTTTTCATTTTACAAACGTTTCTGTCCGATTGTTATCAGATTAAAATTTCTTTTGCCGTTTTTGAAAATCCTAATTACAACATATGGTTGATGTGTTCCCATAATTTTTGGGAGTGTTCGTTCACCAAGCTACTGATAAACAGTCCATGTGTGTTTAGTATGCTTTAAGTTGAAGTGCGAGTTGTGTCGAGTGTCCTGTGATGAGTTGGACAACACCTTCATAATGTATATGCGCCTTTTGTTAGTTGCGTTTGAACTTTGATGCTAGTAATGTAATCTAATGTGATGATGGGCTGAAGAAATTTTCCTCTTTGTTTGTATGATGTTGTAGTATAATGTTATATAAGTAAATTACTTGTAGTGCTAGTTTTGGTTGTGTCTGAGTGAGTTGCAGTTATATATTATGTTTTGATTTCTGCAGTATTTGTGCAATCGGGCTTTAAAGCAATTAACTGTCGGTGCAGTTGTAGTTGATATTGTTGATTGAGGAATGAGGACGTTTGTGCTGCATTTTGCCGATTTGATTTTTAGTTGGTGACTTATGCGTAAAAATTTCTGTGCTTTCGGTTGCCATCAGTCTATAAAATTGTCCATCCTTGCAATTTTTATTGCCCCCCCCCCTCTAAATTGTTGGTACAGTATTTTGTTCACTTTCAGCTTGTTTCGAAACAAAACTATCAATTTAATCTGTTTTACTGCATTACGTTTTCTTCAGTTTTCATGGGTGCTATTCAGTGTGTCACTTTGTTTTATGAGCGTCAGAGTGCAAATAAGGCCAGTCGTCGTGCAGTGGCATGAAGCAAAAGTGAGAAATAGAAAAAAAATATTTTCACCATCCCTACATTTTGCTGCTGCACTGCAGTCGGTAGCGCAGAAATTTTTTCAGGCTTAGGTAGCTTGTCTACTTTTTCTCGAATATCACAGTTTATCTCGCTAGATTTGCCGTTATGTTTTCTATTTAGGAAATCGCTGCCAGCGAAGGGTCTGCTACAGTATTGTTCCTACAACTGTCCTCTGTCAGTCGTTTTTTTGGAATGATTTCCGTTTTAATTGCTGTTTTTTCGTCGCTGTTGCTACGCTGTTTCTCGTTAGCTTCTCAAAAACGTCTGTGCTTTTGAGCTTGATTGCACCGTTGCTCTTTAACGTGCACCAAAAGCCTATAGTTAATGTATGGCATGACTGGTGCACGATAGTGCTGGTCAGTGCAAAGCGAATCATCATGATTGTTATTGCTTGCTGCTTGCTGCTTCTCAGTCGCCGCTGACATACGATAGTCGAAAGTCACGACTGGATCTGTTAACTAGTACATGCGGGCATTTTATGTTATTTTTACGAACGATGTCGCCGATTACGCCAATGTCCGATTACGTTATTTTTTCTCATATTTATTTTCTTTCTGCCCGTTTGTTTGTAGTGCTTGATTGAACGATAAATAAAGCATATGGCAACGTTTCGTTGACTCTGTAGTTCATAGTCGTTACACTCACGCGATGCTCTTGTTGCAAGCGGGCAGAGCGGGTGCAGAGAAATGGCCTTTTGCAATGTAACTACCGAGCTCCGTCCATATGCATGGCTAATAGTTGCAGCGATTAGTTGCAACTAATTCGCTGCAACTACGTACGCCGATGTCCGATTCCAAATGCCACCAAATGCCACCAAATGTGAATGAGAGATCGGTTCAGTACCCCTTTTTGATGGAAGGGGAGAGTCGTCAATTGGGGCATTAGATAGGGCACTTACAATTATCTGTAGCCCGTTAATAGTAACCATTGTGCTGATAACTTCGGCCGTAGTGCACCATGCAAATTTTGGGGGACCGGGGCCCCTATTTTGGGAGAACGTGTCCGCATGGGGTCGGATATGGGTCCATCAGATTATCAAATCACTGATAATTCCTTTAAGCCGCCAACTGAAGCCGTTTGAGTACAATTAGCAATGCAAGTATTAGGGTTGCAGTCAGTACTCCCGTTTGGTTGAAATAGAGCGTTGTGGGTGGCTCGAATTGGTAGCGCAGGTTAAACGTCAGGCAACCCTACGACGTATTCAGGCCTACTAGTTCATTTTTCCAGTAGCGCGTACCGTTTAGCCACAATGCATGCGCAACAGATAACAGACAGAAGCCTGTAGCCTGTAGGCTCGGCCTCAATGGTCGGTCAAAAATGTTAGCATACATCGTATTTGACATCAGCACCCCCGTTCCCGAAATTGATCAACTATATAACATGAAATCTGAGCTAATGCTCATGAGACGCGCGAGAGCCTATGGGTGTTCCTGTTTGCAGGTTGTCTTGGTTTGTATCCATCCATTTCGTTGCAATTCACTCTTCTGCAGCCAAAAATCGACAAAAAATCACTAAAACCCCTATTTTGTGGGTTCAAGGTACTGAAGGTCAACGATGTTGATCCCATTAAAAAGCACGTCACCAGTGCTTATTATGATAAGCAGCATGTCTGTGCCTATCTGCAACCGTTTTCATGCTAAACAAGCCAATAGTAGGGTACCCGTCTTTGACACCAGCGTGCGTAGGCCTCGTTAAACGTAGGTGGTCGGGACTTGGACTGTTAAAATCTACACTCAATGTTGAAAATTTCATGTGCAGGTTTTCTTCGTCTATCTCTAGCCATTTCGGCGCAATTTAATTCACTCTTGAAATGTGTGTCGGAGTCTAAAGTCGCGAAAAATTTACTATAATCCCCTATTTTGGGGGTTCAAGGTCATTCAAGGTCATCAATGTTGACACCTCTAAGAAGCTTGTCGGCAGTGCTTGTTCTGATTAGCATCATGTCTATGCCTATCTGCAACCATTTCGACGCTAAACAAGCCAATGGCTGGAAAATAACGTTTTTAGGGGGCTGCCTTTCTTTTTCCCCTTCGTTGGAGAGGACCCCTCACCCAGCGGCATGAACTTTTGTCACGAAATAGGCCTACTAGAGGTGAAAACTCGAAGTCTATCTCATCTGGGCTCCAATCGGTGCCGGGTTGTGACAGACAGACAGACGGACACCAAGACGGAAGTACAATAGCTAATACATGCTAGAGCTGGTAGCTATGTTAGCTCTTGCAAGTAAAAACATTATACGTCATGCCTCAAAAAGTAACACGATTTATTTTTGAATAACTCAGTGACACATTGGCCGATTTTATTAATTTTTGGTAGGCAACATCAAAATGAAACTTTACGCAAATGACTGTAGTTTTGGCCATTTTACCTTAATACTGTCGTTAAACTACCTTGTGAAATACTGAAATTTTGGCATTTACAACAATGAATTTCTAATGGCTAGCGCATGCATCGGCTCAGAAAAATCATGAGACCACAAAATCACTAAACATTTGTTACTTAAATAACACTATTCATTTTAAGATCGTACGTCGACGAAGTGAAATAATACATCAACAGCGAGTTAGCCGCTCTGGGTCAGCGGTTATTGAACGTGCTGTTGGCGAGTGGCGTCAACGTCCACCGCTTGCGTTCGTGCTGTAGGCGGGCATTTTGAACACAACAATATTGTAATAAAAACGATCGTGATGTGGCGCATGCGATTTTTAACAGATAATAGGCTAACTGTTAGTCGTGTTTGTCGCTATTCAGTTAATCATTTCTCCGCCGACGCAGTATGAATTCACACTCAGTATGAATTCATTCTTGTAAACGGCCAAACTACGACTTATGAATTTCGCAAAGTAGTGTAGCAACAGAGTTTAAATGAGGTCGGCTAAACTAGGCCTACAGTCATTTACGTCAAGTTTCTTTGTGATGTTATGTGCCAAAACTTATCAAAATCGGCCAATGTCTCACGGAGTTATTCAAACAAAAATAAAAGTGGCACAGTTTTTTGAGATATGGTGTAGGCCTATATATCGAACAGTTTCACTGTCATTCCAACTGCGCCTAGCTCTGTGCTCTGTATAGTGCTATCACCTAATTCGAGAACGAGGCTCGTTCTGCCCTGATTATTTTGCTGCTCACTGCGTTCACACCTGAGCGATGTGTTTACCTGACAGCGTGTTGATGAGTGAATAAGTTACTTTTGAATGTTGACGCTCGATCATGTTGTGCGTAGATTGTGTTAACGTTCTGACGACTTGGGTCCTCATAACTGGTCTGTTGTCCTGTCACACATACACAGTCAGAAACTGCAATGAATTGAATGTTCGCTCAAATTTATTTTGGTTGGCTTGTATAGCAAAAATGCTGCGAGCAAATGTTGACAAGATGGATAACTTGGTACCCTTGACACTTTCCGAAAACGTTACTAGATCGCTGAATTTTTGCATGCCAAGGTTTAAGACAAAATAATGTCCAATTATTCATTTAAAAATCCCCCTAACGCTTAGCCACAATACGCCCCTGACAGACGACGGACAGACAACTCGTGCCATAAACTTGACCGTTGCTTAAGTACGGTCGGCTAAAAATTTACAGGTAGAACATGGTTTTTATGTTTACTCTTCAGTTTTTTTCGGAGTTTTAGTTTTTATTATTATTCTTTATTACTTACCTTTTCAGTTTTTTTTCTTTTTCTGTTATTTTAGTTGTCTTTACTTCAGTCATTTTTCGAATTTTGTCATTTTTACAATTAACACTATTTTCTATTCTCATTATCTCTCATTTCATCTTTTTTTAAACATTTCAGTTCTTTTTAGTTTATGTGCTAGATTAAACTGACAGTTTGTTTGTCAGTTTTTGAGTGCAAATGCTCCATTCTATTGTAGTGTATGGTATACCCGTGGAAAATGAAAAATTTTACCCGATCGACCCGACCGTGGCAATTACGAGTTTGACGACCCGACCCGCGCGTAACGGGTCGGATATAGGCCTACCAGCGCCGTCCAGCAGATACTGGTAGACCCGAAAAACTCCACTTTCTACTCTCAACCCCAAAATTTGCATGACGCATTACGGCCAAACTATCAGCGGAATAGTTACTATTAACAGACTATAGACATGTACCAATGCCCTGTCTAATACTTCCACTGCCGAATTTTTCTTTCTTTACCAGACAGCAATAATGCCTCACAAATTGCCTGGCAGTACGGTCGGCCATTCTAGCGACAGCTGGACTTCTTGTTACCGTCAGTTATCTGAAGGACTGTATAACGGTTGGCGACGGTTGTTACCTTAACCGTAGGCACTGCCAGACGGTTGGTACCGGCAGAACAACGCATTTGAGTGGACAAAGTAAAATAAGTATAGGATTCGGCTTTAAGTAAAGTGGCAACAGATACAGCGTTTTTGCATCTGAAAATCCCTACCTGCTCCTTAGCCTACATTTTGTCGTCAGTAGGCTGTGTCGCAAAAAGTATCCTCAGCTAATATTTGAAAGTGTCAAGACTCAGTTCTGGGTCACAAAGGCTGTCGGGCAGCAATTCCAAGTCGACGGGCTCGCAACAGCAAAACGCCGACGAGCTTCTGTTCAGTGCGTTATGACCAACTTCCACTGAGTGGCTGGCAGACCGCAGATGTTGACGCCCAGTGAAGTCCCATTTAGCAGGTTAACAGAGTAAGATACGGCGGCTGACCTACGTAATGGAGCTGCATGGTGAAAGGTGTGCGTACTGTGTACAGGTATTGCGACGCTGGTCTGTGCTGATCCGGTGATTGTTCGCCGGCCTACGAGCGCTGTCAAAGAGCTAGGTACCAGTGTCCAGTTCGACTGTAGCATCAGCGAGTCATACCAGTATTACTTCCTCTGGCGCCGACATCGCCAAGCATCAGACGCTGCTGACGCCGACAGACAGCTCATCTACTATACCAACAACAACACGGGCTTCGTGCGTGGTCCGGGTTTTCCGGCCGAGCGCTTTCATCGTGTTGGAAACTACGGCCTAAGCATCACGTCGTTGACTCTGCAAGATGGAGCCAGTTATCGCTGTGAGTTCATCTTCAACAGCCTCACTGCGTCGGCCAATCTGTTCGTCATCGGTAAGTTTTTCGCGTAAAAGTAGGCTACAGATGACGACTGGTCACAGTTTAAGTTCAGTTGCAATAATTTAGCAAAGTCGAAATTTGCACCTGCTACATATATGCGATACCGGGGATTCCTCGTGCACAAAATGCGTCTGCAGCCGGTTGGCTCTGCCCCGGATCCCGCTGGAGAAGCTTACAGCGCTCCCCAGATCATAGCTGGCTTTCCATGGACCCCACTCGAGATCTCGGCCGTTCGGGCGTCGGTCCGCGCCAAGTAGTACTAGCAATAGTAGTAGGGGCCTAGCATATTTGGACACTCCTCTGGAGTGGAGAGTGTTCTTTCGTCCATATTTGTTTAATATACTTTGTAATTTCTGTTTTTTTTTTAATTTGACATGTTTTAGGCTGCTTCTGTCGGTCAACTTACACTATTCATGTCTAATCTATTACTTGGTTGTCAATGTAGTGTAGGCATTGTTGTGGCTAGGCCTATGAGACGTGGTAGCCTATGACATAGATACGTTGACATGCTAGGAGAGCTGTTGGCGTCGTCAGAGCGTCGCGAGTGGAACGCGAGTTCAACGGGTCTGCTCGAGTGCAGCTTGACGTTCAGTGGACCACCCAACGTCGCTCTACGGGACTTTCCCACGCTGGCGCTCGGCCTGGCCGGTTCACAGGCTGATGACGTCACTGCGCCGCTCAACCACACTTACCAGCAACCCGTCCACTACATGGTCCGGGTACGTGACCTACTATACTGATTAGCACCCTCGATTTTTGTCTTGAGTTTGTAAGTAAGTAAATTTAATTTATAAAGCGCACAATGTCAGCGAGAAACTCACTGAATCTGAGGCAAAACTCGCTGAATCTGACTATCTTCCGGGTCACTATCAAATTGTTACTTGAACGGGTGACTGTCTGCGGACAGGTAAACCATTAGCCACCAGTCAAATTATTCAGCCTTTCCTTGGGTATATCGAGTACCGGCCTGTTCGGCTGGGATTAAGGCAAGGTGCGTTCGCCTGTGTCGGGTGGCACCGTGTGATCCCATATGGCAGGTGACGCTCCGTAGGTGTGAGACGGGTTACCGTTAAAAGTATACAACCTTTAACATAGTGACTGTCGCTTTCGTGTGCTAAATAAACATAGGCCCCTACTGCTGCTACTGTTAGTTCAATGGGCTACCGTTGCCGTTGTCCTCTAGAAAGTTTCAGGGGGGATTCGTATATACTGGTACCAATGTTCTATGAAAGGGGGAAGGGTGGATGTGCTCAATCTCTGTGAATGCGTCTGTGTGTTGTGTACAGTCGATGAACTTTACAGCAAGCTCACGTCATGACGGCGCCGTACTTGAATGCACCGTGTCAATGTCGGAACCACGCTACCGAAAAACTGATTCAACGACACTCAGGGTTTTCAGTCAGTAAACTGTCTTCTCTGTTGTTCAGAAACAATTTTGTTAGTTAGATTAGGTCTACTTGTTCTTGCTTCTGTTTGCTGTAATTACCGGCATTACAAAGATCAGTGACATGATTGTCTGACTCCAGAGCTTAAAAATAGTGCAGAAAGAAGTGGGGGGACCTCCAACAGTCGAGCGAGGCGCTAAAATCGAACGCTGGAGGCGTTGAGGCAGAGGTCCTACTCCTAGCCGACTAGGAGATCTGGGAGAGCGTCGTAAACTTTCCCAGCAGGGTCTGAGCGAGCCCAGCCGAAATTGAATTCGGTGTATTTTAATCATAAAATCTAGCTTCTAGTGAGAATTTTTTTTTTGCAAAAAAATGATGACAGGAAATGGTACATTCTTCCAGATTAAGCTTTGTCTGACTTTATCGCTGCTGGCTGGAATGTTGATTCTTCTTCACCATCGTTTCTAACTCGGTAAAGTGTTTATTGTTAGCCGACCGTACTCAAGTATACGGTCGAACTTATGGTACAGTTGTCGTCTGTCGTCGTCCGTAACGGACGTACATGTATTGTGGCTAACGGTAGGTTGTAGGTCTATATGGAAAAACTTCTCCCACAAATAATTAGCCCTATATCAAAACCTCAGGCACACAAAAATTTGGCGATCTAGTGCAAGGGGAACATTTTCAAATTCGGGGTTGAATGGAAGGGAGGGATAAAATGTGCGTTTTCAACGGAAAACTGACCGTTGAAAACAGTAAGAGATACGGACAAGGTTACTATCGATCACCAATAGGAAGTGGCATATTGGCTTTCAAATGACGTGAAAATCATCGACCTTGGATGACCTTGAAGACCACTGACAACCAGTGTGTTCGGCTATTCCAGCCGACCTATCCTCGCTGGGCGTCCTGTTTTACCTCAGAGTAAAATACCTGCACACCATTGGTCCAAAATCCAAATCACATCACGTAACGTTAACTAATACGCCATAGTCACCACAGTATATATAGATAATGCAAAACGGTCATTTTTTCGATCTGTAAATGCCTTATTTAGCAAGATTGGTAGATTAGCCTCTGAGGAGGTTTTTCTGCATCTACTAAACAGTAAATGTATGTCAGTATTATTGTACTCGTTAGAAGTTTGTCCTCTGAACAAGGCGGACATACGGTCCCTTGACTTCACCGTCACGCGCTGTTTGATGAAATTATTCCGCACGTGTAATACTGATATAATAGGAGATTGCTGCATGTATTTCAAATTTAAGTTACCTAGCGAGATAATTC
>Ga0056128_1005844_pt1 | contig 15488 bp, 9 predicted proteins | sample WorMetLIZISLAND2_FD_71113 | JGI IMG/M metagenome (GOLD analysis project Ga0056128, IMG submission 71113) | Marine gutless worms symbiont microbial communities from Max Planck institute for Marine Microbiology, Germany - Olavius geniculatus... ...
AAGGAGCCATGTCAGATAATCGGGAACCGGAAGTGACTGGTGCCCCGTCAGCAGATGCACGGAGCGTAGAAGCAGTAGCAGAAGCAGTAGCAGGGGCGAGGGGACCGGCGAACTTTACATGAGTAATCCTGCGGACAAACAAAACACAGACCAGCACTGATGATACATAAAAAAATGAGTGTACAAAACGTCAGTTTATACGCTTGTTAATGGCGACACGCAATGACTGACACTTCGAAAACCACAAAAACTAGAAAGCAGTAAAAGCCCGCACACCTCCGCCAAGGCAATGTTGTTCGCTAGGTGACAGCACCATCTTCGGTTTTGCAGCGGTTTCCCTTATGCCCCATTGAAAGCAATGGTAACGAAAATTTCAAAGTGATCCAGAATCCAGGATTCCTTCCGGATCACTCCCAAAATTGAATTACTGGTAGCTTGTGCCATTTCCGACATACCCTCAAAATTTCAGAATGATTCGTCGATAACTTTTTGAGTTATCTTGCTAAGTCCCCATCGACATGCAAACTGTTCATTTTTCAGCCTTTCACGTCACTTCAAAGCCGCAAAAAACTCTGACATTCGATTCCATGTGGTTGCTTATCCAGTAAAACAGTACGGTGTATGCTGCGTTATTTACGCTGCGATTTTTAGCCTCTAGCTTTGTCGCTGTTTATTGCATAAATTTCATAATATTTGTGTGTCAGTCACCCTTAAAATTAAATTAGTTTCTTCTATAGTTTTGTGCCCGCTCCCTCGCACCGAATCCCGACGGCTCAAGGCGAGGCATAGGCCTATAACTTGCGCCGCCGGCGCCTAATTCTGTTATCTCGACGTCAGATCGTTAATCCGTCGTTCCCATTGTGCCACGGACGGAACGTCGTAACAATGTCCGTGCAGGACAAAGACGAATGGCCAATAAGATTGATCGCGTCCGGTCAACAAGAGTCTGGCCTCGACCTGATTGGCTGTCACGACAGTCAGTTAGCTTCGAGTTGCTAGGTTTATGAAAATGATAGGCCTATAAGGCACATAGTGGCAGTAGGCCTAAAAGTAGGCCTACAACCGATCGGAAAAGGGTCCACCTCAGTCGCTCAGTAATGGTTCAGTCGTTTGTATGAAACATGTTGTTATTTTCGACAGTTTTTACGCGCGACAATAGGCTAGGTACTGTTATAGCACGTTTTAGCCGTCGCAATTCTGTTCGTCTGTCCGTCACACGGATAGACCTAGATCAGTAAAACGGTGCACGCTAGAATCACCAAATCTTCACTATTGGGTCCGTGGATGACTAGTTTCAGGATTCGTAAAGCTTTTCTAGAAATTCAAAAGGGGTCACCCCGAGCGAGGGCGCTATGTGAGAGGGGGTAGGAAAAATTTGCGATACTCAGCCAATAAGTCGCCGTATAGGCCCTATCTCAGAAACGGTGCGAGATAAGGCTACTATTAATAACTAATGGAAAGTCGTACACTGGCTTTCGATTGGCACCGAAATCAATGATTCTGGTTGACCTTGAACGCCAAAATAGGGATTTTATTGACTTTTGGCAATTTCCGGCTGCGACACACATTTCAACAACGACTTGTGCCGAAATCACTACAGATAGACCAAGACACATGAAATTTTTGACCTAGTTTAAATTTGGGCTTTTTGCGTTTAAGAAATCATCCGTACGGGGGCGTCAAACTTAGTTACTCATTCAAAATGCGCGTTTTCGGCCGCTCAAACGGCAGCAGCTACGCGAGACCGTTTGCGCCGTCTGGCGTATGTGAATGAATGAAGGAAAGTCATCGTTTCCAATGCCAGATGCTGGGATCGGTGAGCTTAGATTTTGTACGCAGTGGGCCTTCAAACATGCACCGCTGTCGCATGTTAACTCTTTCAGTTAACTGGGCTTTCTTGTTTTAGACTGCTTATACTGCCACATCAAAAAGCTAGAAAGCAGTCAGAGCCCGCACACCTCCGCCAAGGCAATGTTGTTCGCTAGGTGGCAGCACCATCTTCGGTTTGTCAGCGGTTTCCCTTAGACCTATGCCAAATTGAAAGCAATGATAACGAAAATTTCAAAGTGATCCAGAATTCAGGATTCCTTCCGGATCACCCCCAAAATTGAAACACTGGTAGTTTATGCCATTCCAGACATACCCTCAAAATTTCAGAAAGATCCGTCCATAACTTTTTGAGTTATCTTGCTAACACACAGACAGACAAACAAAGTCCGGCAGAAACATTACCTCCTTGGCGGAGGTAACTAGGTAGGCCTATATGTTTAAATGTTTTTGTACCGCGCGCTGCACGTTTAGTACAAAGAGTGGTATTGCCACCGTATTTAAGTTGTCCGTCCGTCTGTCCGTATGTCACGGTAAAAAAATCCCGCATAGTGATCCGGAATACATGCAAAAATTCAGATCGCCACAAAAGTCTAATAAGTTTTGTATTGTTCGGCCCAAACTTAAACTACTAGAAAATTCTATCAAAACGTGCACGTAGAAGTTCGGTTAACATTCATTCATCACTCCAGACAGCTGGGTGGTTTAACATAGGCCGAGTAATGCGTACGTACTTTCTTGGATACGAGATCGACATCCGAGAAATTACAATCAGACTGTAGCCGAACCAGACAGCCGTAGGTCTTGGTGATTAGGGCGGCGGTGTATGGGAGGTTGCGTGATAGCTGATTGAGTCTATAGCCTAGTCGATGGTGTTCATATTGTACGGCGTGATCAGCCGAGTGCGACCGAAATTCCACGAACGTGGTTTATGGAGAGTTTCCTTCCACGCTGCACTCTGCTCGTCGTCCGATGCGGTTGGTCGGTCGCACGTCGTCGAGTGAGTGTGCCGCGCAGTACAGTACACGTATAATTGCCGCACAACCTGGTACTTACCACACGGCCTTCGGTTGTGACATTATGGCTGTTCTTATTTTGTCTCTCTGAGTCTCTCTGTCTCTAGACTGTAACAGTGACGTGTCAGTGTCGCTTGGCTTACTCGACAAGCAGTTGCATGAATAGCCTAATTAGCTAATGTTTTTTTCCTCGGAGTTTTAACATTGGTGACTTAGTTATACTCTTATAAATGTACAAAACATCAGTTTATACACTTGTTAACGGCAACATTGACAACAGCAAAAGGTACAAAAGGTAATATTGCCCGCATCACACTGACTGTGTCAATGTGCCGCTGAATAATATCACCTTTTGTAATTTTTGCTGTTTTCGATGTGCAAGTCCTTAAATGTTGCCGTTAACAAGTGTATAAACTGATGTTTTGTACATTTATATTTGCTGTTTTATTAATAAAATACTGTTTTTTCTACTGGTGATTAGTTACAACAAGAAATTTGAGCTAATGCTCACGAGACGCGCGAAAGCCTATAGCAGTTACTGGCCAACAATGGTAAAATAAAGACTTTTACGGTGGTACCGCTCTTTGATGCCCTCATGTGCAGGTTTTCTTGAACCTAGAGAAGTGAGACTTGGACCGTCGAAATCTACGTTTAATGCTGAAAATTTCATATGCATCTTGTCCATGTCGGTCGGGGAAAAATGCGATTGGCAGCATTCGATGGCCCATCTCGAAAAAAGACGCAAAAATGTCGCAGATATCTCTTACACAAGCCGAGTTATAGCCCATTTTGTCCCAAATTTCGTTGCCATGGCAACCAGGGAAAATTATCTTATACGCAGCCAAAGTTATGACCGTTTTAAGAACTGTTTATTTTTTCCCATAGGCTCCATTGTAATTTTTTTAGAATTATTTGAATAAATACGTTAAATATTAATATTATTTTTTTAATTCCCAAAGGGCACATCCTTGCTCGAGACCGCGTCGTTTGAGCCATCGCACGCAAAAATCCGTAGAAGGGTCTGACCATAGGTGAGTTTCTGAAAAAAAGGTATATAGCTACGAAAAGTTTTTGCGTATATTTTACCTATTTGCCGAGAAGACCCCTTGTGCAGATTTACATCGCCGCGACGATCGCCTAGTGTATTCACTATACAGGCGATCGGTCGCGGCGATCGTCCCCGCGACCGTCGTTTCGTGTATTCAGTACATAAGGGAGCGCTCCCCAGCAGCGCTTATCGTTGCAAAGGCACAAACTCATTTTGGGTGTAGAAGACCTAGAAAACGCATCTGGCATCCAAATTTCGTTTACTTTCATTCTACAAATGCTCATTCCGAACTGCACGGTTTCATTCAAAACTGCGCATCTTGCGTAGAACAGCACACAAGAAAAGCTCTGAACCAAAACGTCCACTCCCGCAATGACATCCAATCCAAAATGTCCTGCTGGCAGCGGCACTTGATTGCTTCATGTACGTGCCGAGTACACTGCAGACATTACACCACTCTATAGCTATCGACGACGTCGGCACAACCGCAGCAAGTTCATGGAGTACCCGAAGACCAACCGACCCATCGACCACGCCGCCTTGACGATTACGATTACACGTTAAGTGCAAACTGTAACGAATTTCTCAGACTGTTACGACTCGGGCGCTCTCTCTCTCCGCATATTCGGCGAAGGCTGAGTTTTATCCTGGAATCTCTTGGACGGAATTATCTCCGACTATACCCAGTTTCCTTGAAGTGCAGTGATAAACAGGTTTATCGTAATCTAGAATTAAATTATTAATTAAAATTAGAATTACATGTAGCGCTGCTTCCTGGAAGTTTTTGACGTTGTATATGACCTTTTGAAACGAAAGTTTATATAGCATTTGCTTCAGAACTAGAAAACGACCAAGCTAATTGTCTTTTTACACTTTTTTCAAGTTTTTTTTAATTTTAAGTTACAAGACAGATAAGTGGATAGACGCATGGCGTCTGAACGTTTTTTTTTGTTTTCTTAGCGTTTTTATTTATACAACACAATTGCTTTTGCGGCGAATTTGCGTTTATTTTTAATGGTGCTTAATTGAATAGGTGAAGCAGGTCATACACATAAGTAGACTATTATTATGCGAGTTTTTATCATTACTATAAGCTACGTCACACATGATGTGGCTGGCAGTTATACATTATACGTGTACAGTTTTGTACTAGACGGTTATTCAAGGCGCACAAAAACATGAACAAGCTCAGGGACTCAAAGTGACGCGTCTGCTTATTTGCTGCCCGTCACACTCATCCATGAGCGAACAATGTGCTCTTTTAAAACAGCGACATCGACATACTCAGTTCTGTACTAACTTACATCTAATGCAGTTTTTATTATAAAGAGTTCTGAAAAATGAATGAGCTAAGCTTAGGCTGTATGCGGTCGCAAGACAAAACATGTTGCAAAACATTTTGAACATGTTCTATGTTCTAAGTGTAACCATGCAGGATTTTATAAATAGCGGTTTTCTTCTATCTACGGATAAATATTATTATAAATACTCCTAAAGTACAGATAAACTGAGCGACAGCAATAAACCGAAATGATTAGGCAAAAGGCGCAATCGCTGTCGCTGTGGCAGGTCCACGCAATCCCTTGTTCGTATTCGCCAGGTGGCAGCATTTGACCGACGGTTTGGCTGCAGCAATTATTAGCTGTTTTGACAGGTGGTTTGATCCCCAATAAATCTCGATTCTCCATCTAACACAATGTGTTATTGGACAGCACGAGTGTACCTGCTAAATGGCATCTACAAATCTGTAAATCCATCGAACGGTTTAAGCAGGTGGCACGAATGGGGACAGACAGACAGACCACACTACGGAGAATGGAGAAATGTGCACGATTCCGCCTAATAACAACGTCTAGACTGGCTTCTAGTACTCCTGGTCCCGTAACGTCGCAGTGGTCGAGTAGCGTTGGTCCCCATCGCATCACGGCGGAGCGCCGGAAAGCACCGACCACACCGAAGGCCGTCATGACGCCTGCTTCAGTGCCTGAGTGCGTGTGGCCAAGCAAGACATGCAGTGAGCGAGAGGCGAGTGAGAATTAGCACACGCATCGGGCACTGGGCACCGTGGGCAGTGCTGGTGTTGGGTCTATCTGGCACTAGCTGTCTCAGTCAGCTGACTGTTGCCGCTATCATCAGTCGCCTCTCGTCTCGTCTCATTCCCAGGCACCGTACTGACCGTGTAGACCTACTGTCTGTCTCTTCTAGTCAATCATGTGTTCTCAGCATCAGACGTCCTGAGTCGTCGCCACTCCGGTACGTGTCGCGCTTTTCACCTATATACTTTTGTCATAATCTAATCTGATCTAAAACATTCTACTATAGCGCCAACTAATAATTGTCACATAGTTACGTTGACCAATCAGAAGCGTTGTGGAATAGGCTGAAGTGAATAATAAGCCTGGATCTTGACGCAGGCTACCTATAGAGTACTAGACGCGATAGTGTTCGTAGAGAAGGTTTATGGTATTCCACAGAGTGGGATCAGCAATAGGGAAGGAACGATACGAGAATGCCATAACGTTATGACGACACTAATCGATTGTACAGGGTGGGCCAAAAAATGGCACAAAATTTTATATGCCAATAACTTCATCAAATATTAACCCATTGTCAAAATTCTTTCACTGTTGGAATCAGCAGAAAAATTGTAGTAACAATAATACTAAATATCCCATCACACCTCATAGGTGCAGTTACACTACCTTGTGAAATGTCAGACATCGCACTCAAGCCGGCGACGACGGTGACCAATTGCATGGTCAACGTTGATTGAGCCTGACGTGTGGCTTTCAAACAGTCCAAACTTAAATCCTGTCGATCATGCTGTTTGAGGGGCCTTTTCATGCATGGTTTATCAATGTTGCCAATTCACGACAATTCTGGAGCAGTGAGTGGGGCAAATTGTCGCAGCGATTGGTTAATCACTCCATTGGTCAGTGGCGTCGCCGGCTTAAGTGCATCGTCCAGCAGCAAGGCAGACACATTGAACATTTGATGTGAAAACTGCGAGATGTTACACTTACTTTACACTTACTTTGGGCTATAATTGAGGCAATAAACAGGTTGTTTTGTGCTGTTAATTTTTTTAGAATGTGTTGTTACAGATATCGCCTTTTTACTATTGTTGCTATAAAGACACAAATATTTCACTAGGAAGTGTAGCGACTTGACATGTGGTGGGACTGGGATCTTTGGTAAAAGTTTTACTACAAATTGTCTCTTGATTCCGACAGTGAAATTTTTTTTAAAAAATTGGTTAATATTTAATCAAGTTATTGGTGTATAAAAATTTTGTGCCATTTTATGGCCCACCACTTTATGTTTTATTAGTCCGCCGATAGTTTTCGAGCCTGCGATTTTGTCCATTGGCAAAAGTAAATTGCAACACAAGAAAACGCATCTCGTTTGTATGGAATATACCAGAGAAGCGTTCATTGTTTGTTTTCGAACTGTACGCCTAGTTTATTCGCTTTTGCCAGCACGCGGCTACACTTCAGTTTTAAAGCGATTTTGCTATCTGTGCATTGTTGCATCTTTGCATTTCAGGTGGAAATACATCGCTGGCGACGTAATTAAGCAACACAGTTGTAAATTTAAATAAACGCATCGCGCGGTTTGTTCGCTACGACAGTAGGGCGTTCATATATAAGTCTATAGTCTAGGTATTAATTTGGGTATGACTCTGTCTGTTTCAGTCGCGTGAGGCGTCTACTTCAGTCATGGTGATGGCGACGTCATCACACATCCGGTTGCTGCTGCTGCTGCTGTTGACGCCGACTTGCGGCAGCGCCTTGATGACGTCATACGACCGACGTCGCGCCGTCCAGCCCACGTCACGAGTTGTCAACATCGACGATCCATGCAAAGCAGGTCTGGGCGTGCTTCAACTTAACTGTTTCTGCAGTACTAGATATCGCGCGGCTGGAGTGGATATAAGCGAGGCCTATACCACTCCAGACAGTGTGGTATTTTGCTTAAAGTCCCATGCTGAGATGGCATAAAGTACGATACTGGCGTTTGCTTTATGACGAACGACTGCAGCTGAAAATTGTGAAAACAGTAGCAGTGTGAGCTAAATGTGGTTTAAGTGTTATACAACAGAACGTATTTTTACGCGCGATAGCACTATGCTTCGCGCGTCTTAGCCATGGCCTGGGCGTCTGTCCGTCTGTCCGTTCGTCACACTGCTGTATTGTATCAAAACGGTGCAAGCTAGGATCACGAAATCTTCACTATGTGTTGCCACGAAGACTCTAGTTTATCGTGACGAAATTTCATGCCCCTGGGTGAAGGGGTTCTTTTCGAACGAGGGCGTCAAAGAGGGGTACCTCCTTAAAAAGACGTTTTTTGCCGCTATTGGCTCTTCTAGTGTAAAAAAACGGTTGTAGTTAGGTACATACATATTGCTTATCATAACAAGCACTGGTCACGGGCTTTTTAATTTTATCCGCATCAATGACCTTAAACGACCTTGGACTCCCAAAATTAAGGATTTTCGTGAATTTTTCGTGATTTCGGGCTGCGACACACAATTTAAGGGTGAATTGCGCCGAAATGGCTAGAGATAGACCAAGACAACCTGCATATGAAATTTTTAGCGTTAAACGTAGATTTTAGCAGTTTAAGTCCCGACTCCCTAAGTTCAAGGAGGCCTGCGCACGCGGACGTCAGAGGGGTAAGCCTACTCCTCTAAAAAGTGGTTATTTTGCTGCTATTGGCTCGTGTAGCGTGAAAACGATTGCAGATAGGTACATGCTAGCATACGTGCTGCTTATCATAACAAGCACTAGCGACGGGCTTTTAGATTTATTAAGGTCGATGACCTTGAACGACCTTGAACTCCCAAAAAGGGTTTTTAGTGAATTTTTCGCAATTTTTGGCTGAAGCGCACATTTTAAGAGTGAATTGCGACGAAATGGCTGGAGATAGACCAAGACAACCTTGGAATGAAATTTTTGGCATTAAAGTCAGATTTTAGCAATTTAAGTTTCGACCCTATAGGTTTAAGGAGACATGCGCAGGTAAGCATCAAAGAGAGGTACCCCTAAAAGTGGTTATTTTACCGCTATTAGCTCGACTAGCGTAAAAGCAGTTGCATATGCACAGACATGCTGCTTATCATAACCATCACTATAGTGACGAGCTTTTGAATGGTGTCAACATCGATGACCTTTAATGACCTTGAACCTTGAACAATACGAAATTTTAGTGTTTTTTGCAATTTTCGGCTGTGGTGCACATTTCAGGAATGAATTGCGCCGAAATAGCTGGAGATAAACCTGGACAACCTGCCTATGAAATTTGTAGCATAGAACGTCCATTTTTAACAGTTTAAATTTCGACCTCTTAAATTCAAGGATTCTTCCGTACAGATGCCTCAAATTTTGGTACTCTTTCAAGACGTATTATTATTTTATTGCATGCTGTACACGATTGCCCAGGTGGCAGGACGCTGCTATCGCGCAGCACGTGAGCTTTTCTCAAATTACTTGTACTATAACCGAACGGTTATGTTGCATTGACTACTAGTCTCGGACGAAAGACTTTTGCAATTTTCTGCTTGTCGTCTTATTCGTTTTTTTTCGCAGTAACCTGCCGTGACAAAAGTGATGAATTTGTTACGACGTTGGGAAAAAAATTGCGTGCAAAAAGCGCAATGGCCTGCGGAGCTGCGAGACCCAGTATCAGCACATTCACCACCGACGAGACTGCTCGCCAGCTGTGCTACAGATGAATTAGTCGTGACGACACAGTAATGCACAAAAAACGATATTTCACACCGTAGCCAAGGGGGGATTCGATGGGCTCGATTGCACCACCTTGCAGCCGGAATCAGAAATAATTGTATAAAGAAAGAACCTAACGCGTCGCCACCATGATGCGATTTTCGAGCTGAAAATGCATAAAAATGCGCACTTTGCGACTCGGCTTAGTCAGGGGGAGCTTATACAGTGTGCTCTTCAGAACGCAAAGCTGAATTATGCGAAGTGAAGTCGAACCGCCTTTTACAAAAGTCTCGGGCCTGTAGACTACGTGCAAACCCTGCGACCAAGCGACCATCAAGGGTTTCCACTGCTACAGAGAGGGCTAATTGGCCTTCACTACTATTGTAGAGAAAAATTATTGTATCGGAGTTCGACTGCACTTGTGCGAACTCTGTGTTAGTGATTTGAATTGCGTTAATCGAGCGTCGACAAGCCGTTGAATAGACCACGTAATATGTCGAGTATTTTTACGATGAAAAGACCTACCAAGAATTAAGATGAACCAACTATCTAATTAACGGAGATTGAATGCCTCGCCAATCGTTCAGCTTGTTGTGGCAAGTGATGGGCAGATTTATACTACTAATCGGAATCGAAAGCTGAGTAGGGAATCATGCCTAAGTGCATGTGGCGCACGCGCAACGAAAACCGCGCAGAAAATCTTACAGTTCGTCAGATTTCTGACCGGAAGTGGAAATACGTACACGTACTTGCACGTGTTTTGAGGTGCGGCTGCAAATGCAATGGCAAAACATTGAAAGTTACGTATTTACGATTGATTTGGGCAGATGTAGCTTGTAGCACATATGCCATGGCGATGTCTTGGGACAGTGTGGTTTTGGCCGCCACCAAGTTTTCCATGCAGCAGAAGTGTGCGAGAATATGAAGCTGCTTTAATTTGTGATCTGTGTGCACTGTGCAGGCCAACTAACTCATTTCGGGGGTAGGCCTATGCCTATTAGGCGTATGTCCCCTACTTCTAATAATCATAGGAACAGTTATAATACCGGTACTGGTGGCAGTATCGTCCCTGGAACCTTTTGAGGAAAGATAGCAGACGCTATAGCTAAATAGTTGCAGATGTTGCTAATGACACGACTTGTCGTCGGACAACGAGCTCTAACCGCATATTGCCGTCTACCATGCGTTAAGCCTGGTTTACATTGAACTCAACGGACGAATCAGACGCCACAAAAGCAACACAAGAATAGACACTCTTTAATCCTTGTTTTTTGGTCGTTTCATCGCTTGCGTACATTACGTTCGATGAAAACCTCTTCGACATAATAACCAAACACTTATGGTCAACTCAGCCTTTCATTCTTCCGGGGTCTGTAAATCGAGTACCAGCCTGCTTGGCTAGAGTTAAGGTGCATGGGGCGTGTTTACCTGTGTCGGGTGGCAGGTAACACTTTGTGATGTGATGTCGTATGGCAGGTGACGCTCCGAACTTTGAGATTGGTTATTGTTAGAAGCCATAGACAATTTTTAACTTTAAAAACTTTTTGGGGGGTCGAAATATCGAAGGTTAATGCCACAGGCACGCAGAGACGTATCCTCAGAACTCGACTCGAGTTTTAAGCGTCTATCGCTCTCTTGATCCGCCACTCCATGGATCTCTCTGTACAACACATGCTGACGTGAACAGTCGACGGATTGATACTGGAAATGTGGACTGGATTTTCTAGAGATCCGTAGTCCGCACACGTCGGGTTTACAACGTGCAATACAGATAGACAGAAGGGGAGGGGGGAGGGAGAAAAAGAAACTGTTGAACACACAGACGGATGGACTCACACAAGGAAGTAAACCAGCCGCAGACAGATGTACAAGCAAGCATACGTGAGCGATCGTATTTGGACGAGTTGACGATGGACAATTTCCGGAAACATTTAGATGAGATTCGCAAAAAAAACAGCTCTAAACGTTCCGCGGTGCAGCAGCAGTGCAGTCTTGAAACGGCATCGCTGAACACTAGAAACTGACTGTCTGGCTGACATTGCTGTATTCTACTTGAGTTCATTCAATTCGGTTTCAACCTACCAGGGGATTATAGAAGAGGCAGCGACTGCGAGCACCGTAAGCAGTAAGCTCCCTTAAATAATTGCCGCAAACGAATTTATGGGGGTGGAAGAGCTCTAAAATGCGTGTAACGCTATAGCGGACATAAATTCTTTGGTGAACTACACATTTATGCCTGGAACTGCATGCTTAAAAGCCCTAATAGTCAGTCTTGTAACTCAGTGATGGATATGTGTTTTAAAAAACTGCGCGCCATGTCTTTTAAAACAAAGCTGTATGGTATGTGAATATTTCTGTAAGATTAAAAGTGGCCAAAAAATGAAGTAGCCATGATTTAGGAAGCTATCACATGTGATAGGCCTAATTGCCTAAATGTAGGAGAATGCAGGCTTTTTTATTTTAACGCTTAATAAAAAAAACCAAAAGAATGACCGATGACGATAAAAATCTGAACTGAGAAACAGTTATCGAAATGCTGTATAAGGCTATAACAAGAAGTCTGAGCTAATGCTCATAATACGCGCGAGAGTCTATAGCAGTTTATGTTCGCAGGTAATCTTAGTCTACTTCCATCCATTTTGTCGCAAATCATTCTTTTGCAGCAAAAAATCGCTAAAAAAATTACTAAAACCTCTATTTTTAAGGTTCAGTGTTATTCAATATCATCGATGTTGGCATTTTAAGAAGCTCGTCACGAGTTTTTGTTATGATAAGCAGCATGTCTGTGTCTATCTACAATCATTTTCACGCCAGACAAGCCAACAGCGGATAAATAACCACTTTTTAGAGCGGCACCTCTCTTTGACACCCGCGTGCGCAGGCCTCCTTGAACTTACAGGTTCCGGACTTAGACTGCTAAAATTTACTTTTAATGCTGAAAATTTTATATCCAGGTTGTCTTAATCTATCTCCAACCGTTTCAGCGCAATACACTCTTGAAATGCGTGTCGCAGCCCGAAATCGCGAAAAATTCTCTATAACCCCTATTTTCGGGGGTTCGAGGTCATCAATGTTAACATTCCTAAGAAGCTTGTCGCCATTGCTTGTTATGATAAGCAGCATGTCTGTGCCTATCTGCAATCATTTTCACGTTAGACGAGCCAAATAGCGGTAGAATAACGCCTTTTACGGGGGAGGGCGTGCCGCTTTTTCGCCCGTCGTTTGTAAAGAACCCCTTTACCCAGTAACGTGAAATTTTGTCACAAAATACTAGAGACTATAAGCCATCGTACGGTGAAAACCTGAAGTCTTTACCTGGTCTCCAAACGGTACCGGGTTGTGTCAGACAGACGGACAGACTGACAGACAGAATTACCATAGCTAATACGCGCTAAAAAGAAATGGAACGTTACGATGAATAATAGTTATGAATTTTGGAGACGTCGTTTTTACGCGCGACAGCATGTAATGGCATGCTTCGCGCGTCTTAGCCATCGTCGAGATGTCGTCTGTCCGTTTGTTACACGCTGGCACTGTATCAAAACGGCGACACCTAGAATCACGACATTTTTACTGTGGGCTGGCGCAAGGACTCTAGTTTTTAGTGACAAAGATTCGTGCACCTAGGTGATGGGATTCCGCTCGAACGAGGGCGTCAAAGTGGGGGTACCCTCTTAAAAAGACGTTATTTTGTCACTATTAGCTCTTACAGTGTAAAAATGGTTGCAGATAGATACAGACTTGCTGCATATCATAACAAGCACTGGTGACGTGCTTTTTAGATTTGTCAACATCGATGACCTTGAACGACCTTGAACGCCCAAAAGAGGGTTTTGGTAATTTTTTGCAATTTTTGGCTGCAGCGCACATTTCAACCGTGAATTGCGATGAAATGGCTAGAGATAGACCAAAACAACCTGCATGTGAAATTTTCAGCATTCAGCATTGAACGCATTGAACGTAGATTGTATCTATCCAGATCCCGACCCTTTAGATTCAAGGAGGCCAGCGCAGTCGGGCGTCAAGTACGGCTACCCCCTAAAAGTAGTTATTTTACCGCTTTAGGGCGAAAACAGTTGCAAATGGACGCAGATATACTGCTTATCATAACGAGCACTGGTGACGAGCTTTTGAACGGTGTTAACATCGATGACCTTGAATGACATTGAATTGCCAAAATAAAGGGTTTTGGTGTTTTTTGGCAATTTTTGGCTGTGGTTAACATTTCATAAGTAAATTGCGCCGACATGGCTGGGAGATAGACCTGGACAACCTGCAACAGCAACTGCTTAAGGCTGTCGTGCGCATCACGAGCTTCGCTCAAATTACTTGATATGCTATAGTATAACGCGCGAGAGGCGCACAAGCTGAAAGATGATGAATGCGCACTGCTGCATGGAGTTTAAGCGTGTTTAGATGCATCAATGATTATTGGCGGTTCTCTGGGGAGCACGGCTGCATGGCTAGTGCGGTAGCCCAAGCCTATAACGGGGGTCTGGGGCGAAGCCCCCAGTGAGGTCCAGGGGCAGAGCCCCTGGTCAGGGGATCAGGGGGGCGAAGCCCCCTGAAGCTAAGGCACTTCTGTTTTTTACGTTTAATGGAAGCGGCAAATTTGCCCAATTTTATAAAATTTGGAAATTCAAAGAAATCAGATATTTGTGTTATCTTTGCAAAAAATCCTGGGTGGCCACGAAACTGATGGGCCTGGAGCAGAACTGGGGGGAGGGAGCTGTGCCCCCCGGCCCGGGCCTAAAACCGCCACTGTCATGATGATTGGTAGGTTTATGCGCGCTGAAGCAGCAGCGGCAGCCGCCGCCAGGTAAATCAGTAATTACATTAGATTGCTGCTGCGGCAACCGCTGCAACTAATGATGCCGTTGCCAAGGTGACACACCTGCCAGTCTGTCACGTATTAACATTGATAACGACTGTCTGAGCCACGGTCTGAGCCTTGCCGTCGCATCATAGTTTTGACGTTATATTTACCTAAACAGCGTTTCTTGAAATGACGCTATTTTCATGCATCTACCTGTCATAGATTTTGAGGTATAGGCCCTATATGCTTTGATGTCGACTGCTGTTCGTACATGTTCGTTCGCGATATTTATGTGGTACCCACTTACGGACTTTCACCAAATTGCATCCTTGGAAAAAGTTGAGATGGTTATTGAATTTTGGTGTTAAGGTCTCAGTGTGGCCAAATGTGCTATAAAGTGGGCGTTAGCATAGAACGAAGAACCATCTATTTTCTTTTTATTTGCTATGAAGCAGAACGTCTTTTTGGCAGTGTTTTATACGGTACTGTTTTTGTGAACGACTGCAAATTTTGGCCCGCTGTAGACGGCGTTGTTAGTGTATGAGCAGTTTTTTTACAAAATTTATTTCGGAGGCTGAAAAGGCTTACAAAATTATCGAATAATACGAAGTCTAATGTCATGATTACTTTCCGCGTTACCAACTGAATTATTACACAATTATTCTACACTCTACAGCATAAATGTTTGTCGCATGGTGCACACACGAACACGCAGTCTGTCGGCTTTTTACGATTACATGTAGGCCTATAATAGTTTGATATTCACCTTCGACCTTGAGATAGGCTAAGTCTGACTATTACAGTCATGCTTACTGTTAATCAGCGGTCTTTGTCCTCAGACTCTTTTTACCATTCTCATAAACTCAGGCCGTCTACGTTTTTACGCGCGAAAGCAGGTACTGCTATAGCGCGTCTTAGCTATCGCAATTCTGTCCGTCTGTCTGTCTGTCTGTCACACGGGTGGATCAGGCAAAAACGGTCCAAGCTAGGATCTCCAAATTTTCACCTTCGGCTGCCTGGAAGACTCTAGTTTCAGGAACCGTAAAGCTTTTTCG
>Ga0056128_1005846_pt1 | contig 15482 bp, 7 predicted proteins | sample WorMetLIZISLAND2_FD_71113 | JGI IMG/M metagenome (GOLD analysis project Ga0056128, IMG submission 71113) | Marine gutless worms symbiont microbial communities from Max Planck institute for Marine Microbiology, Germany - Olavius geniculatus... ...
TAATTTATCCAGCAAAATGACCATGCAAAACAAATATAGTATAAATCTGACATTTCTAGATTACGAGTATAATTGAATTAAAGGTCTTATAAATCGATACAAAAAAGTTTTTCTTGTTGGATGATGTTGGAATTGTATAATTTGGAATGTCGTAAGACACCTAAAAAGTGATCGTAAGATTTTTGTCGTAAAATTGTCATAAGATGTTTTGTGAATTAGCACATTGGCATACGTGAGCAAAATGTCATAAAATTGTCGCAAAAATGTCATAAGATGTTTTGTAAATTTAGCCCCTGGATAGCGGATGTATCCATCTGGGTAAAAGAATCTTGATCAAGTCAAGTCTCCTACACGATCACCCACAATGTGAAATAGTCTACCTCAAACTGACATTTCCATTTGAAAATAGGCTTAAATCTGCCCTGTATGGCTGTGCCTTCCTAACCTGCACTGACACGTGACCTTCTCGCACTTGCAATCCTTTACTGTTACAGCGTATGACAAAACTTGCATATAAACTTTATAATAGATAAGTATATAAATAAGTAAATAAAGCTAAGATACAAAGGCAAAATACAGAGAGACAGAGACGTAAATGAAAATACCTCAAAGATATTCTGTGAGAGGACCTGGGTCTTCTGTGCCTGAGTCAAAGCCTCCTGGACCTGATCCACGGCCTTCTTGCTGTACGTCTATCAACAGACAACGTGAAAAATATTAAGAACAATGAAATAAATAAACAAATAAATAAATGAATAAAGCTTACTGGACCTGATCAGTGGCCTTCTTGCTGTACATCTGTTGACAGGCACAGCAATAGTCTTTGCAATACTTGCATTACCGCATCCAAAAAACAAGCAAAATCGTTTGTCAGAACTTTGTCAAACTTCTACCACTGGCTGATAGTGGCATCAATGATCGACTGGTCAAACAGTGGGGACCCACTCATCAATCAGACATGTTTTTCAGTTCACCAATGTCAGCTATCTTGTTGTCTATTTTTATAAGTGCAAAATAGAACAGAAGTTAACAACAGTTAGAGAGGCATAACATAAGGCGTTGGACCCATGATCAAAATGTCGTAAGTTCAACACCCAGTCAGGTCGCTATCAACTGGTTATTACTTGTATCTGCAACAAGAAGTAAACCATCTCAGTATATAACCAACAACCAAGTCAGATAGCTGTAGCTCTGCAGCAGGTTTCCTATAAAAAGCTATTCACCACATAAACCTTTAAAAGCCATATATAACAAACGCAATCACCCAATGACTCACATGTGAGAGCGAAAGTAGCTCTCTCATGATATACATGTCGTATATCTCTTTGCCGACTTTTATTCTTTCCTCATCCGATTCCAACTGAGCAAACTTCAGTATCTGCCAACCAACAAACACAGGATAAACATTCGGCTTCCATTTTGATGATGCATGATACAAAAATTCAATTTTTTGTTTTCTTTAAACTCAATTTCTCTCTCACATTAGCAGTGGGGGACAAGAGAGTAAAGATGGGCAAGTCACTGCCCCAGTTCCTCTGGACAGGAAACTGCACAGTCATCACGAGCTGAATAAAATGCCTAACTAGGCATAAAACATAGTAACTGAGTTGAAGCTGCAGAAATCCCAAAACCCATCAAGCTGGGCCTTTTTACAAAATCTGGTTTAACCTAAAAACCAAAACCCGATAAAACCCCAAAAACCAAAAGCAATAAAACTCAAAACAAGAATCCCAGTTGTTGCTAGGATAGCCGACCATACTTCCTGCACTGCAGGTGACATGCATTTTCTTGGAGGAAAGAAACTTTGTTGCAAAAACAGGTGGCCATAGGGGGTCGGCAATGGTATGGTTAAATAAGGTAATGTTGCTCAGTTCCTATAGGCTGTCAGTAGTAGCCATGATGCTAACCAAATTGGTTTGACTGCAATTTGCCATGCAAGTATTTGAGGGTACAGTCAGTACTTAGTACGCTACATGGGAAGAATGGGGAAAAGTAGGGGGTCCAAACTGGTACTGCGGAGTAGCTGTCAGACAACCCTATAAGCTTCCTCAGATTGTTTTTTGGTAAGATGTACAATTTAGCCAGCATACACACATCAGAAACAGACAACAGACAAATGGACAAAACCTTGTCCATAAATAGGACTATTAGTGCTTACAGGTAGGGTTTCCAAACCCGGAGCACTTTTCCAAACTCGGGTTTTCGGGTTTCAAAAATCTTAAACCTGGGTTTCGGGTTCGGGTTTTAGAATACACATAACTGCATAACCCAGGTTGTCTAATAATGATAATCGTAATAATAAGTTTATAATAATAATACTAGCTGTTGGTCGACTATGAGCCAATATAGGCTGGTTCCCGCCTACGCACACAAAACATAACACAACGGCGGCAAGGTACAAATTATTGATTATTGACAAATCTGCGAGAAGCCAGTTTGACAGCATCCACTGCGTATTCTGCCGAGTTATTTTAACGTGTAATTAAACATAATGTAGGTCAAAATTCAAACCCGAAAACCTGGGTTTGCAAGCTCTCCAAACCCGGGTTTTCGGGTTTGAAAAAACTCCGGGTTACCCAGGTTTTCGGGTTAACCCGGGTTGGAAACCCTACTTACAGGTGCCGGGCAGTACTTAGCCTTGACTTGTGAGCAAGGCTTGACAGTCTTGTTCGAGTAATTGTTCAACTGTTAAAGACTTGAGTGCCAATCATACAATGAGGTACATTAACACCATACCATGTGAACTTTCTATCGTGCATGTCAGCGACTACGTAAAGCCTGGTCAGTCCGATTGTGTAGCTTGGGCATTAAATACTGTATTAGATGTTAGACATTAGACCACATGTGCAAAGTAGACTGTAAGAGCAGACAAAAACCTCATCATAGAAAGACATCTGAGGTACAGGTTCCTCTGCCACATTCTCACAGAAATCTTTGAACAGAAGATAACCTAAACAAACCACCAACCAAACACAGGCCTAGAACACACATCCAGTAAATGCATGACGATAGAAAGAAAAAAAGTCTAAGCTCATCCAAATGTCTACAGCTACTAAAGGTAACTCATCGAAGAGCTACAGAGCATCACCTGCCATATGTGATCACACAGTGTTACCTGACACGGGTGAACATGCCCTGCCTTAACCCCAGACAGATAGGTCAGTACTCAATTTACCTACCCCAGAGAGATGGAAGACCAGGGTTGATGCGATTTAAATCAAGTGACTTAAATCACTGATTTAAATCGGTTTAAATCATGATTTAAATCAACAATAAAAGTCACGATTTAAAATCACTGAATATAAAACTACAAATTTTTGCATAAATGTGATGGCTGCTTTCAGTTTGCAATCTATTATTGGCATTTAGTGCACTACATAGTGCTTGTTAACTCTATTTATTTTGTTGTCTACATTAATATTTGGTTATATCTGAGCTAGTAAGTTAGCTGAACCTGGTACACTTTACCAAAGTTAACATTTATTGTTAAGTGCTCATGTTGCTTTGGTAGTTACTTTCAGTAATCAGCATGCTTACAGGTATTAGAAATGTTATGGCCTTCAACATTGTCTACTATTTGCCTTAAAAAGTCTGACAAATTGCAGCCCCATAGATATTCACAAACATTAGAAACCATCACCAAGTTAAAATTGCAAATAGTTCTTTGCCAGGCTGCTATAAAAATAACATGTAATTTTTTTTATAAAAGCTCTAATTAAAGCTAATTACTGTCATCCACAAACTAACAGATAAAGATAACACACTGGACACTGGTTATCACAGATAGCATAAAATAATGTAAAGATCTAATAGAAATCACAAAAAAATCAAGAAAATTGATTTAAATAAAAAAAAATCTGATTTAAATAAAAAAAATCAATGCTTTCAATTTTTATTTTAAAAATGTGACTTTTATCAACCCCGTGACCTTATATACCTAGACGATTTACCGTTCCCCACAGTCAACCAGGTAAGTAGTAACCACTTGATTGAAGATCAAACCCATGACCTAAGTATCCACAGCTATGCTATGACCAGCCATTGTATTTTTTTCTCTCATTTGTATTTTTACTGAGTACTCTGTGTACGATCTTGATATTAGATAAACAAAATTGGATGCTTATAAATATTATTAACAGCAACAACAGCAACAAGTCAATACAAGCAATTCTCAGTGATACCTAGTCGCTGGTTGAAGATCTTGTCAAAAGACAATTCTCCTGTCTTCTCAAGATACTTATGCATTACACTCTGCACACTGTACAACCAAACCCATTATATATCATCAAGTCATTGCTATCATCATCATCATCAATCATCAGTCACATAATAGTAATTGATAGTAATAGTGAAGGACAATGCTTATGGTGCTATCATCATGGCACTGTCACAGCAAGAGGTCACCCGGTTCATGTGATGAATGTAGCACGAGCACCAGGTGGCCATCCACTTAGCTAACAGTAAATGCGTGATATTTCCGAAAAGATCTGCACTATAACTGGAACACGAAGTTGAACTGGTATCCCACAAACATACTGGTGTGCCAGTAACAACTACCTGGCGTCAGGCAGAATGATTTTCTTGCTGGCTCTGGCGGCCGGGGTCATTTTCGACTTTTCCATCGCCATCAGATAGCTGACGTCGGCCAGCACCGCCTCCAGGTCCGCCATTGCTGTACACTGCACCGATTCGCTGTCACTCAATCGCACAGTTTATTATCAGAACATAGATACTGTTTTCAGATAATAATGCTGCTGTTTCTCGTTGGTAACTTGGATTGTCCCTTACGGATCGTCATGTTGCGATGTTCGGACTTTTTACGTTCGCTTATCGCGCTTTACAATCGATTGTTTTTCACCCAGCGTAAATAAACATGGCTGCCTGGCCTGAATGCGCAATAACAATAAGTATGCAACTGCAAAACTGTGCTCCAAACTCCGAAGTACTTGGGACAAAATCGGTTTTTATCTGTAACTGACTAACTGATTAGTTAGTCTATGTTGTTTACACGATGTTTTGAGTAAATATGTTAATTAATTTTTCATTTATACAAAGCACGGTGATACGTTCAGATCGGCGTTACCGATCTTTCAGATCGCCGTTCTGACAGTTTTGGGCATAATTTGATACATTCAGATCGGCGATCTGAAAGACACTTCTCTATTTTAATTAGCACCTAGTTTTACACCGGGACATCGTTCATGATTTTTCTTCACGCACTCAGCACTGCCGGCATGTCCACAACCACTACTGGTCAGGAGTCTTCAACTTGTTGAAGTTTGACCATATGCCGAAGAAGAAGAAGAGAAGAAGAAGACCGGTAAAAATTGATATGTTCAGATCGGCGATCTGATCGTTTTAGGCAAAATTTTATACTTTCAAAACACCAGCTGTCTCCTGTCCAAAGATGACTCAGCTGGGGCCCTGCCTACTAACCATCCAGATGCAAAGATGTTTACTAAGTAAGCAAGTAAGTAAGTAAGTAAATGATTTATAAAGCGCCAAAGTCTCAGAAAGAATCACTCTGGCTGTGGTCGACGCCGAGGGACATGGACAGCCAGTTGACCATGCTGTACTGGCTAATTTTACTGTTTTAGTGTTAGTTAACTTTTAAAAATATTTCAAATATGACTAAAGTGAAGTTGTATGAAACCTTCGTAGTTGCAATAGTGTTGTATGGCTCGGAATGCTGGTGTCTGAGAAAGGAAGACAAACGAAAAATCCTAGTGGCAGAGATGACATGACTGAGGAGATTGTTGCGGGTGACAAGACACGACGGGATGAAGAATGAGACAGTACGGAGTACTCTACACCAGGAAAAGACATTGGTTGACAGAATAGCACAGTGAAGACTGACATGGTTTGGGCATATGTCCAGGATGGGCAGTGAACGGCTGCCAGTAGAAGTGATGCACTGTTCCTTAACTAGATGGAGAAATCAAGAAAGACAACATAAACCTACAATTTGATGAAGCGATGGCCATAGTGCAAGATAGAGTCAACTGGAGACGTCTAATAGCAGCCTCATCATCATACTAATGGAAGAGAAAGAAGGAAAAAGAACTTATTTGGATACATTTGATCTGAGCACTATTAATCACTCAGATTGGTGAGTTTGTTGTCTGTAGTTAACAGATCTTGCTGATCCGAGTGCTCAGATCACTGAGTTGAAGGTATAAAATTTTGCCTAAGCTATCAGATCAGCGATCTAAATGTATCAATTTTTACCGATCTTTCAGATCGCCGATCTGAAGGTATCAAATTTTGCTCAAAACTGTCAGATTGGCGATCTGAAAACAGTTTGTACTTTTCAAACTCACTATTCAAAGTATATGAAGATGGCACTATCACACAAAACTCTTCCATTGAATCCTAATGTTAACCTTAATTCTAACCGTATTTCTAACCATTACATTGACTTTAAAGCTAGCCCTATCCCTAACTTTAAATTAGATTTAGGTTGTTATTTCAAATCCCTCTGTGTAGAACTTTTGCAGTGGCATCTATGAGTGTTTATGAGATTTTCTATGGAATCCCTGGTATTGTATTGATCTCATCTTGTTATTTTGAGATGTGATGTTTGTCAGCTGTGCATGAAATAGCCCGCATGGAGTTTCATGAGAAATGCTTGGGAGTGTACTGCGGTCGAACTGTGGATGAATATGGCAATTTTAGCAGCTGTGGAGTAAGTTGTCTTTTATTGTTGCATGCTGCATCATTTATGAGGCTCGATGGTGTATCGGTTAAGACATTGGACTCATGATCAAGCAGTCATGAGTTCAGCTCCTGGTGAGGTCACTACCCTGGTAGCTGGATGGGTTACTGTCTGCGGACAGGTAAACTATCTCGGTACATAACCAACGCTGCACCAAGGTCAACTCTGCCTTCCATCCCTCTGGGGTAGGTAAATCGAGTACCAATCTGTCTTGCTACTTGGGGTTAAGGGGCAGTATGTTCAGCTATGTTGGGTGGCAGATAAGACTGTGTGATCTTATGTTGCAGGTGACACTCTGTAGCTCTGTGATGGGTTTCTGTTAAGAGCTATAGACGACTTTAACTTTTTAATACTCACACATGCAATAAAAAAGCTTTCGACTATGTGTAACGTGTTGTGTGTGTTATATTTCAGGCATGTCCATCAGGTTATCGTACAGACATAAACAGCATCTGTCAAAAGTGTGCGGGAAAGCCGGCTTTCTATGACTGGATGTATTTAGCATTCATGGCTATCATCTGTCTCAGTCTTCACTGGGTTTTTATCGATCTCACGTACAAACGTAACAAGTAAGAACCAAATTTAACAATTCTTCTACACATGACATTGACATGTAGTGATATTAGCAGGTCAAACAGGTGAAAAAGACATTTCTCCTCAGATGTTGTTTGTTGAATAGGATCTACTGAGTATTGTGGTACGTAGTTACATAGCTGCTAAGTTACTGATATTACATTACATTAGAATTCACAGTAAACAGATGCCTTGCACTTTAGTCACATTACACTTTGCTTGATGATGATATTATTAGTAGAACTCGCTCTATTGCAAGCGATTTCATCTAATGCTACACATTCGTGCACTCTACTTAAAGCGTTCCATTGATTCAGTTGCCATTTGGCACTTACACTTGAGGATCCAGCACACAATGTGTCATTTAGGGTGTCTGACCTGCAGAGAAAGGGGAGATTATGGGGTCTATCTATTTAATCAAAAAAGCAATATCAAATGGCTGCTGTCCCCTGGCAAACAGAAAGGAAGTGATTTTGCCTCAGTGCCAAATGACTTTAGTTACTTGTTGTAGTTACCACATGTTTGAACTGGTCATTGCTGGCATCTGTTCAGGTGTATGTTGTGTAGTAGTAGTAGCTGCAGTAGTATTAGTAGTTTCAGTAGTTGTTATAGTACCCATAAGTATTTGTTGTTGTTGCTGCTGTTGTTGTTGTAGTTACTGTGTGCTGTTACTGCACATCTCAGCTCTGTTTGAATCAGTCGTTGCTGGCATCTGTGCTCTTGTGGTAGTCAAACCCCGTGGCTCCCTTATGGTAACTTCATGTCCTGTCACACAGCTGGCCGACTGGTATACTTTGTTCCAGAATCCCTCACCGGATTATATCCATACCATTTACTGCACACAGGAAGCTGTATATCCACTGTGAGTAGTACCACTAGTGGTAGTTGTTGTTGTTTTTGTTGTTTTAGCAATACACGCTGTTTCAATAAAGTGGTACTCCAAAGTTTCCGCAGAGTGTGCCAATGAAAGAATTGTGAGAATCCATTGAACATTGCATAGTTACCAGTGCAAGCTTGGAAAGTACCACTTTCTTGGTCTTAGATTGAAGTCTCAGTGAAACTTGACCTCACCCACTGTAGTAGTAATACTAGTAGCAGCAACAGCGGTAGTTATTGCAGGCTGCAGCAGCAGTGGTAGTGGTGAAAGAAATTTGTAAAAATGGTGTCATATAAGTAATTAATGTTTATTAATACCTAATGATGATTAATAATCAGTAATTAATAATTGATGATTAATAATCATTAATAAATATTGTTGGTGTTTCTGTGCTGTTGGCTGGGTGTTAGAAACAGCACTTACGGTTAATAACAAGTATGACATTTTTTTGTTTCTTACTATGCAGTATTTATTCAGGTTTGTATCTGTCTGCCTGCCTATATGTTTTTTTGTGTGTCTGTGTATTTCTACAATATGCATTCAGTCTGCTCGCCCCGTTACTTTGTCATACTCTGATACTGTATGTCTGTTTGTCTCTAGCTATACTCTGGTATTCTTACACTATGCATTCAGCCTGGTCGCTCTGTTACTTTGTCGACCTCTCATCTCATCAAAGTTAGCTCAGTATGGAGGCACAAAGTCAATCTACGCGGCTCTCTACTTTCAGCCAATTCTCATCTGTGTTCATGCTGTTCTCGCCGGCTTCGTGTGTGCGTAGTTCTTCCATCTTTGCATAAGTTTTGTTTCAGTTTATCAGTAAATTACGTAATTGAGAGTTTTAAAAAAGTGGCCTTTCATGAGGTGATACAGCATTTTGAGCTGCTGATGAAATGTGGATAACAACTGTTACGTAATTGTTATTTCTTATTTCTTAAATGAAGTAGATAATGCCTTTCATTGTCATGCAACTGTTGGCTGAGTGGCACAACGGCAGTTTGGCTTGTTTAAGGCTCCAATGATTTCCAGAATCTCGTTTTTTTGGAAAAATTAGTCTGTTGAACAGTAATTGAAAGTGGAAGGATGTATTCCAGTTTTATGTCACTGTTGAAAATTTCTGCAAGCATGTATTGCAGCCATTCGAGCAGGCTGTGCTATGTAAGTTATTTGTAAACAAGCGCTAAAATTACGTTCATGATTTCTGTTACATTCGCTTGCAGTCATAAAGCAGTTGCCATCTTCCTCCCCCCAAGATATTTTGTAGCGCTGGTACCAAATAAATATTTCTTATCAATTAATCTTCAGAAATTAATCAGTTAATTTTTGTGATTTAGGGATTCATTAATTGTTACTTTCTGCAGGCCTCACATTTTGTTATCTGCCATCGGCTTGTTTTGGAGTTAATCAGTAATACTGCTGCCGATGATGATGATGATATTGTGTTTGTTATTTTAGACTACTCGTACCCATTTATTGTCATCGTCGTTTCCATGGTGACAAACGCTGTACATTTCTCACATTTCCGGCACCAGGTGAGATGGCTCTCAATCTCTAGCTGTCATTGCAATGCAGTCTGACTATAGCCATATCCATTGATATCTGCATTTGTGGTAATATTTATCGTCTTAAGTGATTCGGTGTCTGTGACACTGTGTCTCAAAAGAAAACGGGACACTTGCTACATTTTCAAATAACTCTACCAATCCTGGTTCAATGTCCACCAATTTCAGTGCAAGAAATTGGCATATAGTCAGCACTTAACAGCACTTGTGACTTTATAAGCAAGAAATGTGAGCTAATGCTCATGAGATGCGCGAGAGCCTATAGCATTTCCTGTTCGCAGGTAATCTTGATCTATCTCTATCCATTTCATCGCAATTCACTCTTGTGCAGCCAAAAATCGCCAAAAAATCACTAAAAACCCTTATTTTAGCGCTCAAGGTCATCAAGGTCATCAATGTTGACGATTCTAAGAAGCTCGTCTCCAGTGCTTGTTATGTTAAGCAGCATCTGTGCCTATCTGCAACTATTTTCACGTTAGATGAGCCAATAACGGTAGAGTAATGCCTTTTTAAGGGGATGCCCCTTTTCCCCCTCGTTTGTGAGGACCCTCTCACCCCATGGCATGAAATTTTGTCACGAAATACTAGAGACTCTAGGCTCTCATATGGTGAAAACCTGAAGTCTCTATCTTACCTGGTTTTCAATTGGTACTGGGTTGTGACACACAGACGGGACAGAATTACCATAGCTGATACGCGCTATAGCTAGCTAGCTACGCTAGCTCTCACGTAAAAATGTTAGGGGTTCGATCAATTACCACGCATCTATGATTCCTTACTGTCCACAAAAATGACACCTGGCGGACAATCATTCCGAGTAAGGCAGCAGCAATTGCTGAAACGTCAACAATCTGCATTGAAATAAAAGTTGTATATTGACGAATTTGTTATAACCTATTTTAACAAAGTTTGTAATTAGAAGAATTTGTATAAATTTTTGGCTTATTAGCTAGTCTGTTCAAGTAACTATCTATTGTTGTTATTGTTGTTGTCGTTGCAGGAAACTCGTCAGTTGTTGATGGCGCACATGACAAGCGTTCGTAACGTTGTCATTATGTTTGGTCACTGGATTCTGCATGCTTTCAGCATAATTGCATTGACGCAACTGCGTGATCCCGCCATACATGCCCCGTTGCTATGCCTCGTTCCTTTTCCGGCTATTTTTTACATACTTACTGTCAAATTCACTGACCCCACTGCCTTGGACATCGTGTCATGACCTGACCCACATTGTCTCCCCATAATGTCACCTAAATCTCATCTGACACAGGGCTGAATAACCTAGGTTTTTGAAAAAGTTTTTTTGGTAAGGTTTTTAAGCCTTAGTCCACAAACAACGTGGGACACAAATTAGACATGGGTATGGGCATATGCCATTCTCCAATCTGTACGTTACATCGTTTTTGTTGACTTAATGAGGTGACGTCAGAACTCAAAAAATGAGATTAGAATGTGAAATTAAGTTTAGTTTGTATAAAACCTAAAAACCCTAGGTTTTTGAACCATTATTCCAGCCCTGATCTGAGCTGACCTTGCCTAGATCTCACTTTGCGTGCCCCGTTGTTAGAACTGTCTTGTTAGTTTTGCTGCAGTATTTTGCATAGCTGCTGTAAGATTTGCCGACCCAAATGACCTGGACATTTTCTGTCGGCTTGACCTAAATTCTCGCCCGATAACATGACCCAGTTTTAGTCAGTGCGCTGGGCGAGTTATGTAGCTAAGTGGATGGCCAGCTGCGTGACTGATTCATTTGTTGAAAGAAGCTTGATACTGCATTACTGTCTGTTTGTTTGTAGGTGCAAGCGTTTGTTAATAAAAGCGTTATTTCATTGTTGTAATCTGAAATGGATTATTAGACTAGTTTGTGACAATACGTAGGTTTCATCAGTATTTGTTTAGCCTCAAACGAGAGTGGGGTCACGGAAAATGCAATTTTAGTTATTTCGGGTGCATGTCTTTGGAACCTTTACAGCGATGGCCAATATTAGCATATGGCAACAGCAGTTTATCGGCTTTTCAATGACCCCAAAATACTTGACCCTGAAATGTAATTTGAATGCTAAAATCAGTTTTCTGCATCAACTTGACTGCATTCATTCACATGCCTTTGGGACGCAACTGTTTGCAAGCAAAAACATAAGACATATGTTGTCAGAGAGACAAACAAGTAGCTGAGGGACTCTAGTTTTTGGTTTTTGGCGACATCAAATGACATTTTCACCAGCTTCATTGTGTGAATGGTGACGAAACCAAAAATGCTCGACATTGAATGACTTAAAATGCCGTTTTAATGCTAGAATCTGTGCTTCTGCATTAGTTTGGCTAGATTAATTCAAGTTAGTCAAAATTTGAAAAATGATCGACTAGTCAAATAGTCTATAGAAACAGCACTATCATCTAAATTAACGTGACTATGTGGCGTAAAATGTACACTGGTAAACTCAGATTTGAATGTCGCTGCTTGATAACCTCCATCTGATAACGATAACGACAATAATTAGGGAAAATCCGAAAAGCTACAAACTTAAAAATCCCAATACAGTTCAGACAATGGATGAAGACAATGGATGAAGATCTAGTCCGTTTCTAAACTAAACCAAGACAACAACTGTTGTTTTAGCTAATATATTAAATACAGCCAAGGAACCAGTAGTAAAACCGTTCAAAGGCGCAATACAACGATGCACACTGTTAACACTAACTATAACAGACTAGAGACATGGAATGTGAAACGCGCAACGAATGAAAAACTGACTTGGTAATCCCACCTGGACTACCATCACAGTGCTACCTGCCACCTGATACAGGTGAACACACCATACCTTAACCCAAGCCAGACAGGCTGGTATTCGATTTACCTACCCCGGAGGAATGGAAGGCTGAGTTGACCTCGCACAAAGTGCCTGCCCTAAACACTTTCCATCTGAGACGACACCATACCTGAATTTTATATCAGAGAATTTTGGAGTCTTCCACAGAACTCCAAATAACAATCAGTAAAATGAAAGATTACACATGATTACGTTGGGTGATTCGGGTGGCCACAAGACCTTGACAAATTTCTAAGTCTTGGAAAAACAGATATGATCTTTTTTGTTTTTTTTTTATTTTTGGAAAGTTTTTGAATTTGAACTGGCATCCCTGATAACACTGTTAACAAACTCACAACATCTAAATACTGCTAATGGTGAAATAGATAGCTAACAATACAACAGCTTAAATAAAATAGAATAACAGCATGAATATATTTTGAGAACCCGATTATTATACTACACTGTGTGTCAAAAAACATGACACAGTATCTTTGATGATAACTCCAAAAATAGTTGGGTACAATAACTCTGGCATATGTTGCACAGACTATATGTAACGGGAAAATGGTTTCACTTTCCCATAGGTGCAACTGTCTCACCTCAGGAAAGCGTATAAACCTGCAAATCAACTAATAAAATTAATTTCACACAAAGAATTGTTTAGTGATATTTCAACATGATATATCTGCTGAAAAATTATTACAATCTGACAATTATTTTTCCAGTTATTCTTGAAAAAAAAGTTGCATGTTTTTTGACACACAGCGCACAGAACAAATCATACAATTTCCACTGCAAGTATGTAAGAAATTAAAACGTAGATTTATAGGCCTAGACTGTATAAAAACATCTAGAGTACTCAGCTGTACTTCACAGTTTATTCGATAACTGATAACAAACAGTTGTAGCCTTAGAAAGTACCATATGTACTATACATATCCACTGCAGCTATGCTAGGTATAAAAAGACAACATCCAGTACAAATGAACGAAATGGAGCAATGCGGGAGAAAACTGAAAAACAGCACAGACCAAATTATACATGAAAATTCATCAAAATACATATACTGTTTCTGTTGATGTTTTGGCAACTGCTGCTGCTTTCAGTCGTTGCCGAAACGTCAACAAAACAATAAAATAAAGACTGTATTTTGATGAGTTTCTACATATAATTTAATATATACCGTTTTAAACAACCTATGAGTCTACTCAAAGACATCAGCAGAGACCGACGCACACTAGGATAAATTACAACTCTATGTATGTACACGTGCTGATAGCTACTACCAATCTATGGTGCAGATGCTACTGAAACAAGATGTGCACCTTTGATAGGAAGACATACAACCACTGGAAACTCAAATAACTAACATAACACTGACCATTTGCCTAAAGGCAGGGCGGGAAATGTGGTTAAAAACTGAGACTTTTAGGCTTTTTTATTAAAAAAACCTTAAAACCTCAAAAGTCAAATTTTGTTTTTTAGATTGTTAAATGTTGTAAAATTTATAATGGAAATCAAATTTAATATTTTAACCATGATTTTTTTGTGTCATATTCACTAACATATTAAGATCCAAAGTGACAAATACTTGATCCATGGTTGCTGACTCTGGCCGTATTGATTTAGAATGAAGAAGTGGGTACTTGCAAGAAAAGCTGAGGCACATTAGACCAATGGCATAGATTTGTCATCAATGCTGGAATGCCCAAAGATCCAGGCATCAACAACGAGACAACCAGGCATCGACTGTGGTGGAGAATGAGTCCCCAACAGACTAGGGGGCTGCAGAGTATTGTAAGCTCCCCCAGCAGGGGCTGAGGAGGAACCCCCACCGAGAATAAATTTGTTGCTTTTTAGCTTCATTACACTTCTCCTAGAAGGATAGCAAGTAAGCAAGCAAGAAAACTTTTGGCCTTTTTATGCATCTCCCTTTGACATGATTTTCAGCTAAAAAAAATTGCGACATTCATCCAAGACATGTCCAAATGTTGGAAGTCACATCCTCTCCCCATTCAGCTCCCCAGAATTAACGTCCTTTTATGAGACCTCCTAGATCATGCAATCCATTTACCACAATCAGTGATATCATGTAGAATTCACCAACGACAAAATAAATAACAGAAATAACTCGGCTGCACAAACAAACATTAACTCATCAGATAACAAGCAAGTGTTAAAACATAGTATTGCCAAAATAAATATGCAGACAGCAATATTATGACAATGATGCGTTATTTCGGACAACAAATACAAATAAGTGAAAACACGTGATCAACTTGGATCATAAAACAGCAATGATTTGTGCAACAGCAACAACGACATGAAGGGTGCAAAAAAGTACCACAAAAAAACAAAACTGGAGATCACACATCAATAGAGACTGAAGTACATGACACAGTTTCTGAGCCACCATATACACATTAAACTCATTGAAAATAATCTGTCCAACAACGGCAAAATCCGTTTAGAATAACAGTTTGTAAAAGCAGCAAAACAACCCAGCTGAATGATATGGTACAAAACCTTTGTGTTCACTCTTGTATGTCTGCAGAAATCACAATATTACCATCAATAAAAAATCCATCCAAAACATCCCCAGCTCTGGGTAGCACCAGGAACATCAGATCCTGGACTGCCCTATTACTCAAAGTCTGTTTGCTACTTTTTGAATTATCAAATCAACGCTTATTGTAGTACTGCAGATATATTATAACAGCACAAAATATGCAGAAGCAAAGAAACATAAAGATACTAGAAATTTGGGGCAAAGCCCAACGTGAGTCCGCCCGGCGCCCTAAGTCCGATTGAGGGAAATTAGGGAAGGAGGGATAAAAAGGGGGGGGGGAGAATTTCCCCGGCATCAAAGTCACGTGGCCCGAACTCAAATGCATTGGCATACGCCGAACGCGCATTGTCGACTTAGGGTAGGTCAACATGAGCGC
>Ga0056128_1005848_pt1 | contig 15480 bp, 12 predicted proteins | sample WorMetLIZISLAND2_FD_71113 | JGI IMG/M metagenome (GOLD analysis project Ga0056128, IMG submission 71113) | Marine gutless worms symbiont microbial communities from Max Planck institute for Marine Microbiology, Germany - Olavius geniculatus... ...
ATCACGGCGCAAAGTGCTTTTGACATGCAGACGACCGCAAAAAGCGTGCTGCAGGATTCCATTAACGCTGTAGGTCCATGCGGACGTTAGACTGAGCTCGTCGGCGAAGACAGCAGGTTATTAAACCACGTCGCATCCTCCAACGAATCGATAATGCAAAGATGAGATATCTGATGCAAATAATCGCTGCATAATGTAACAATTTGGAGCATCTGTGTTTCACATGGTAGTGCACATAATTTAGGTAAGGTGGTAAGTGAGTGCACAATACATAATAATATCGTCTTGGCCATCTTCGTGCCAAAAATTATTAAGGTTGGTTTAAATTTGAGAGGTTATGCCAAAAACAATTTTGACTGTTTTTTTGAAACACGGTGTATGTCCAATGGTACTCTACTTTGACTAACTGTTGTTTTCTATGCAGAACAGGATTGTCATCAAAAACCAGTCGCCGATGTAAATTTATTCCCATGGGAATAAGGGCAATTTCCATTTCCATGCAGGTTGTTTCCAATTCCTTTCCATCCCCATTCCCAATGTCATCAGTTTCCATTCCCATGCAATTCCCATGCGATTACCATTTCCACTGAGAATCCCATTCCCATGGTCATCTCTAGTTAAGACAGCAACCGCCAGCTGAATCTCTGAACAAGCGGGATGCTAGCTGCATGCCGAAGTAAAACGGGACTTTTTGGGGGCTTGTTTTTCCCAGTTAGGCTAGTTTATGGGGATGCTGAAACTTTTTTGAAGATGTAATCGAAAATCTATGTGCTATTTGGTGCTTCATCTCCAGGTCTCCGTTATGGTTTTTTTTGCTGAGCGTCGCCAATGACCAGTGAGTGGTGCCGTGGCCCGGGGATCGAGGGAGGCGGGGCTTCCCAAAATTTTTGTCTGTGTGAAAATTGTCGGAAGATCTCCTAAAATTTGTCTTTAAAATGCAAAATTTGGAGCTTTTTCTTATTTGGAGAAAAATTAAGGGCAAAATTGAAAATTTGAGCAACCATAGTTTTCTCCGTCGGAAATGTGAGGCTGTTAATAGCAAGCCCAGAACACTCAGGGCCCAGAGTTAAGGCCAATCCACAATGCAAAGGCTGAAGATAAAAAATGACGCAACAAATTCATGTTTTTTGAATGGACACCTGATTGTAAGTAAGCAAGAAACGTGGATCATGAAATTTTCGCTCGACGGAAGTAAAAGGTGAATTTTATAGATGTACTAGGCCAGTTCGCTATCACTCTTGCCTTGACTTTTTGACTAAGACCAAATATTTAAAACCAAGGCCGAGGCTATAACAGCTCAGGTTTGTGCACTACGTGTTAACAGATTTGGTGAAAGACGTCAAGCTACGACCGCGTGACAGCCACGTGTCGGTAGGTAACGACATAAAATGCCACGCGCGGGGAAATCCCAGCCCGAGTATCACGATCAAGCCCCGGATGTCGTCGTCAGAGATGGCGGGACCCGGGTGGAAGTCGTTCAAGGTTCCGCCGCAGTACGAAGGCAAGGATCTGACGGTCGTCTGCTCGGCTAGCAACGCGCTCGATGACGTCTTCGAGACAGTCACGAAGAACCGGACGTATCACGTCCGACGTAAGTAGATTGTGCACCACAATCTGAAAAGTTTTGTTTTGAAAGTTTTTAAAAAATATTTTGAAGGCTGTTAAATTTTTTCTCACACGTATATTGTCTTGATAGTAATATTGTGTCCAGATGGCATGATTCTATGAGACTGTGTGCTTAAGCTAATTAATTATGTGTGCAAATTTATACCTGATTAGGGGAGAATTCCGGCTTAGGCCTATAAGATATCTTAGCGTTTGCCTTGTTCTTGTTGCAAATTATTTTTGGCTTGCAACGCGTCAGCTTAGCAAGGCCTTATTTTTTGCTCCACGTGCATAAATATAGTTACGGCGTCCAAGAGATTGGCATTTTCAGATGGATTATTATTTCAGCAACCGAGCATCGGATCCACTTCGGGTTTGGTTCTAGGTAGAATATGTGGGTAGGCCGATCCAACGGTCACGTGATTGATGACGTCACGTGACACCAAATGGTTAAAGTCGTGTTCCCGATCATATCTTTGAGGTTGCATAGTTCTACAACCGTGCAAGATAGACGCACGATCATCCTTGATCACGAGTAGGGAATCGCATATGCCGAGTCCATTGGTCACGTGACCTTCAATCAATGTCTTAGGCCTACCAAAACTTGACCGTCCCCAATGTCATTTGTGTGGTGTATTGTTGTAAGCGACCCTTGTTGTCAGACAGCGTGTCTGGGTATCTGCGTCTCTGAGTCCGCTGTTTGTCTGTTACCAGTCAGTCCGCAAAACGTCGCCTACTAGCGTGTACACCTTGAATTTTTGTCCATCTGTCCATGTTTGTTTATTTCTTTCTGAGGTTTGTGTAAGTGTTGATTTAGAACCTTCAGTCAAATTAAACGAAAGAAGATACATCTGGGTGTGATTGGACGTATAAAAGTACCAAAAATAACTACACAGACGACCAGAAAATAAACGAACTAGACCTATAGGCCTAACTTTATCAGTTTTAAAGAAACCTTAGTGATAATGCCAAAAATCCAAATTTTTGGCTTTTTTATGTGTAGAACAATTTGCAATACAAATCAAATTTAGCTTCATATTGACGTCACAACTCAACAACAACAATTTGACATAAAGAATGGTGCATTGCATTAGGAAAGAGAAAATGCTTGATACCAAAACTTTTTTTCTCCACAGTATCATGGGCGGTGCCAGAGGAGAAGCAGGGGTAGCTGCCCCCCCTGTGCTTTTGCTCTTGCCCCTTGGTTACCCCAGGAAAAAAATTTCATGGTGATAAAGTGCCCTCTGCTAACCATGCACAATGCCAAGATGTGACTTGTTAAACATCATTTTTGTAAGACAATAGAGATATCTGTGATTTTTTTGCCATTTCGGAATTAAAAAGCAGGCAAATTTGCGGTTTCCATTGAATGTACAAAAACAAAAAGTGTTTCGGCTTCAGGGGAGGGGGGCTTTGCCCTTTCCCTGATACTCTGAAGAGGGGCTGCCTTTGGACGCCGCTACATCTTTGAATCAGGTAGACATTTGGCCTACACACAAAAATTATTGCCTTAGCCCTTGCCCTTACGTTGCCGCAGCCGCAGATTACTAGCGCTGCCCATGCACAGTATGAGCTTTGCTAAACTGCAGAACGTCTGTTAAAGCAACACAGCGAGTCAGTGACTAGCGAATGCAAAGCAAAAATAACAATTTGCTGAAACGGATTAATATAGCACCAACTCTCCGGAAACATTAAACTAAATTACATAACGCTATACCACTGTCCACTGCTGACATTGTTTCCAAAGTATACCGAAGACATCTAGCCTGAAAAATGTCCTGCTCCAAAACTGTCGAAGTTAATTTTAAGAGATCTTGAAAAGGGGGGGATCATGGCCTAACAGAAAGTATTTCCTGAAACAGTGTTGTAGCCAGTTTGTCCATACATCGGTTATTAACAAATTTTTCGCTGGACGCTCTGGCTTTTTTTTGGGGGGGAGGGGCTTGGCGACCGACCGAACTGGGGAGACTTAGCCCTCCCAAAGTCCCTCCGGTGGCGCCGGGGCTCGCAGAGCTCCTGGTCGGACGGGAGTTTAGGGGACGCTCCCGTGAAGCTGAAACACTTTTAGTTTTTGGACGTTCAGTGGAAACCGCCAATTTTTTTAATATTTGGAAATGCAAAAAAAATCACAGATATCTGTGTTGTCCTGCAAAAATGACGTTTAATAAGTCACATTTTGGCATGTATGGTTACCAGAGGACACTTTATCACCATCAAAACTTCTCCTGGGGGACAATCGGGGCGGCAAGGGCAAGGGCAAGGGCACAAGAAGCAACTGCCTCCCTGCCCCGCCTTTTCTTTGGCGTCGCCCGTGGCTCCATTCTATTAGGCTCGTCGACGTCTTTGAACTTTTGATAGGCCTGTAAAAAATCAAAACCGGAAATAAATCCTATTTAGAACCGTTGTGCATGGACCACTCGAATCACCTTTAGCTGGTATTGTTGATTTTAAGCCAAATCGCTTTTTGAAGCGCAAGCGATTTTGCCTATTGCTGCCCATTTCTACGTAGCATTGTCGGTCGTTTGTCTGTCATCTGTCACATTTGTTCACCCTACTTAAACTGTTCGACAGAATTGCATATAACTTGGCTGGTACACGTGCGGAGTTCAGTGACGCATTGTGTTATAGTGATGACACACTGGCCAGTTTCAGGCGCCTGTTTCTGGTAACAGTGAACTGGTACCAGAAACTGGTCAGTCTCAGTGGCGTATTTAGGGGGGCACGGTGCGATGCCCCCCTTCTTGGCCCGACCATGAAAATTTTTTACAGGCGACTTTATATGAAAAGGTGCGTTTTTTGCCGTTTTTCAGCAAATTTCAGAAAAAATGGGCGAATTTGCGGCTTACGTTTAAAAGCAAAAAATGTTTCAGCTTCAGCGGGGCTTCGCCCCCCTGACCACCCGACCAGGGGCTCTGCCCCTGGACCCCGCTGGGGGCTCCGCCCTCAGACTCCGTTATAGGCTCGCGCTCTGCGCGCTCGCCGTGGCCCCCTTTGCCAAATCCTAAATACGCCACTGGTCAGTCTGTCATACTTTTTTGGTGCCAGAAATCGGTGCCAGTTAGAGCATGTTCAATTTCGTGGCGGAAACCGCCTGGAAAGCTGAACTGTGATTGGTCAGTCCGAGCAGACGATAGCAGTGCTTGTTTCTTTTTAAACATTTTTCAACTCACAGAACAGTACGAAGAAAACAGCAGCTATAACGTCGTCTTCCTCAAAATTCTCAAAAATCGGAATCATTCTTTGTTTTTTTTCTGTCGGTATCATTTGCTGGCAAAGTGTTTCGAAGTTTTTGGCACCAGACAACTGGCGCCTGTTTCCGGCGCCAGAAACCGGCCAATGTGTTATCAACTTTAGATAGTGGTCCTTGACCTGCAGAAGGGGAGATTTGAGGGTTGAATCCTTAGCCATAACTTTTATTTGCTTACTCATGATGTCTGCTAGCTGCAGACCTCGTATCGGGGTTAATTGTTCTCTGACGTGGGCAATGGGTGGCTGCATAGTGCGCTGCGGTATCATTTGCTCATGCCGATCAGCTGCCACTTCCGAGATTATAAAGCGTTTCTGGTCACGAGTCTGACCATGTACGAAGTGCTATAACAAATACTGGATCTTTTACATTTTACTTTCACCAGGGTGCAGCACTGAGCAGCGATTTTTTGGTTTTTACCGAATCATTTTGGTCAGTTGTTGCCGTTGTTGTGACTGTGTGCAGAACGAAGTCCGGACAAACATGATCATGTGAACCCCAACGAACATCCGCCACAACACGATTCCAGCTTAGATCCCGCCAGCTCAGGTAATTTACATGACCACTGTAGATGAATAGTTAGGCCCACGTACTGAACCAGGGAGGCCCGAAAAAATTACACCGTTCCAACATAGATGACTTTGAACGACCTTGAACCCCTATAATAGGGGGTTTTACTGATTTTTGCTAGGCCCATTTTTGGGCTGAGGCGCACACTTCAATACTGAATTACGCCGTAACGGCTACAGATAGACCACGACAACCTACACATGAATTTGTCAGCATTAAATACGCCAGATATTTAGGGAGATGGATCTAATACATTTTAGCATCGTACAGATCATTGACCGCCAGTGTTGGGAAAACTCAGAAAGAAAATGAATTAAATCAAACTCTCAAATCATGAGGACCAAATGAGTTTAAACTCAAACTCAACTCACCTACTTTGCAGTGAGTTAAATCAAACTCAATAACAAAATGAATTAACTCATAAACTCATTTGTTATCGGTTACCAATTAATCAAACAGTCAATAAAGTGCTCAGTCAATGAAATCAATAAGACTATAATGCTAAAAGCAGTCAATCAGCAAAAAACTCACTGTTCACTGTTCCACAAAAAATATTTCTTAGCATACTTGGTCATTCTGTCACTTAGTCAATTAGTCAAGTTCACTCAAAAGACCAATGTATTGACTGATTGACTTATCTGTTTCCAATCACTGTTTATTTCCTGTGATATTTCATATGTTCGCTTGCAGCAATGGCCATTTCTAACAATTTGCATCTGAAATTTTGAGGCAATGCGCTGAATATGTTGCTACATGAAAAGCGATTTTACTGCCGAAATATTTGTGGATCTTTGTTAACGACCGATCAGTGAGATATGATGACACTTCTGTATTGGCAGCAATAACCAAAAATAACTGGTGCAGTCCAGATAGACTTGTCATGTTCGACCCCAGTTGGCACCAAAATTTGTTGAATTGCTGTTTATTTGTAATTTTAACCATAAACTGCCACTATAAAGTGAGTTGATTTGAGACATAATAAACTCACAACTCACACAAATATTGAATTAAATTAAATTAAACTCATAACTCACACGTGTTGGGATGAGTTAACTCAAACTCACAACTCACAATAAATGAGTTAACTCGTGAGTTGAAACTCATTTGAGTTAACTCATGCCCAACACTGTTGACCGCGATCTTGTTCTAAAGTGTCTCGTTTGTTTACCAATTAACACACTTCTCATAATTATTACCTCCGCCAAGGAGGCAATGTTTTTGCCAGTTTTGGTTTGTTTGTTTGTTTGTTTGTCTGTTAGCAAGATAACTCAAAAAGTTATTGGACGGATCTTTTTGAAATTTTGAGGGTATGTCGGGCATGGCATAAAACTATCAGTGATTCAATTTTGGGGGTGATCCGGCAGGAATCCTGGATTCTGGATCATTTTCAAATTTTCGTTACCATTGCGTTATAGGGGGCATAAGGGAACCGCTGGCAAAGTGAATATGGTGACGTCACCTGGCGAATAACATTGCCTTGGCAGAGGTACCTGCGGGCTATGACTGCTTTCTAGTTGTTGTTAAGTTTTTTCTTACATTTGTGTTTTACAAGGTAGGCTAGCGTAACGACGCATTTAATGTGTGATGCGGTATTTAATAACCACCTTATTGCATATTGTCCACAGATTGCGCGATTAAAAGAATTGTGAAAATCTATTACTATTTGGCGAAGATATGGACAATGCCAAAGTTGAAAATTTTCGGAACGCAGTGCAGTAATAGCAATGATGAGTTATGTTAAGTCATATAACTAATCATATAATCGTATGCATTTTTGATCTGATATCATGGACACAGTGCACACCAGAATGAATAAAAACCAGCAGACTAATACAAGAAAATCGCCCGGATGGACAGCAACAACCGACTGTGTCACATAGACAGCCATCCCCATGTTGTCTCGCGCATTCTATGCCATTTCTTTGTGCTACCGTTGACCATTGGCTAATTAGTAAAATTCAGAGAACGTTTCGTTTATTTAGGGCCTATTTGTTTGTATGGCAGACGTAAAGCGACAGTCCGAAGATCCGACAAACACGGCCGGTAAGTTTGTCACTGGCTTTCATTAGTGGTGTACATGGCGGTGCACGAAAGTTGGAACATTTCAACGCAACCTTTACATATTTTCTCAGTCGTGAAATGCGGAAACGAATATCTATGGGCTATATATCAACGGGCCTCGGCAGCGCTGGCTATTTGAAAACAAGAACGGCAGTACGAAATGGTTAATTGATAACATGCGTATAGGCCGCCTAATGCTGAATGAAAGTCACAGACACAATGGACCATATTTCGTAACACTTTAAATATCTTGGAGCGTGAAACGTATTCGAAAATGTGTCGTTCTAAAATTATAACCACTGCTTAAATTAAGTGGATGCGTGTAGTGACTTTGCGCCCGTGTGAACTTGTGCACAGGTGACACGTGGCGCGGATCTGAACGGAAACTGGTTTTCGTCGCATCTCTACAACTGACTCTAGTGATGTTACACTGACTCGGTTTGTGATCGAATCGATTCCTGTCGTGTGACGTTAGGGCGCGTACGTAGCAAACGAAATGTACTGAACTGGAACTACATGCAGCGCCAGTTCGTTTGCTTTGTACACTGTACATTCCATGTAACGCAACCGAATTAAACTGCCATTTCAGTTATACACCGTGTCTCAAAAAAAACCAAGCCACTTATATTTTTGAATAGCCCCGTGAAACATTGGCCGATTTTGATGATTTTTGGCACGCAACATCGACAAAAAACCCGGTGTAAACGACTATAGATTTGCCAACCTCAACTGACATTAATACTGCAGCTACACTACCTTGTGAAATGCAGACGTCGCAGTCTGGCCACTTACAACAGTGAATTCATACTGGGAAGCGCATGTGTAGGCACGAGACATGGTGCAGATTTTAATTTAGTTCCGTTCATTTCTGTTGCTTTGTACGCGTCTTAACTTTTTGTAATTAGCTGCCTTTAGTTTTTGCCGGTCTAACAAACGACATCGTTTGCATACTTAAGGCATAGATAAAATACAAGTGATGAGAGTTTTTCTCGGTTTTCTGATGCTACTTGGCGTACGCGATGGACACCATGAAAGTATACCCCGCAAGACACACGTACTCTATAAAGTCTAAACGTGAATAGGCCTAAAAAAATTCCGTGCTTCCGGTTTCCGCTGTTCCTAGAAAAAACCTGCGTTCCTAAAACTTTTGTTGAATCTTCAAAATATCAGTGCAGTTTTTAATATGTTTTCGAAGTTTTTCAGAAAAATACTATTTGCATCTGGTCTGAAATGTTGCAGTAACTTTAAGTTCACTTGAGTTTAGTGTGTCAGTTTGTTTTTATGAGTTGTTTGCTAATATTTACATGACACGTCATGATATGAAAATAAATAATGAAAATGTACGCTTTTCATCCCTAGTTTTTTTACCGGCTGCAACCGAAGTCACAGTATTTTTTACGTTCTATATTTTACAAGGTAGTGTAGAGACGCGTTTAGGGTGTGATGGAATCTTTAGTGATCACCTACTTGCATATCTACAAGCTACAGCAGAGTATATCCGTAATAGAATTTTGAAAGTAGATTAAAATTTGACGCAGTTATAACGAAAACTTAGGGAGTTACTTTTCATAAGGTCACTCTGTATATACAATAATTTGTTACGTACACTGAAATATTGTGCCATATATGCCACCGGGTGGGCCAAAAGAACACCCTTTACGACTACGATCATGCCAAATAAACTGCAAAAAACACATTGTAACGTCTGTTATTATATCGCTAATTTGTTTTAAAAAAAATTGTCATATTTTTTCTACATTCAGATTGTAAATCAAACAGCGTTTGTCTCTACCAACCACCGTGACGAAATTGCACGAAAAATAATTTCAAAGACAAGCTCAGTGATTGTGACATGAAAACGATAACCTACGTGAGTAGTCAGAAATTGCAAATAGGATACGAGGGTCGTTCGATGTTAAGTTTACAAAATAGCGCAATTCCATTAATTCTCAAACTAGGAAAAATTCGAAATATACGTTTTGTAGGGAATTTTATTTTGAGTAGCAGCTGTGAGTTTTATTACGATGACGTCACTGTTACGTCATTTGTACACGTTAAACATGACGATGTCGCCATTGAATTCGTTCCGTAACGAACAGTGTGCCGTTATTGTTTTTTTGCGAAAAAAAACTTACCCCAAATCAAATCGACTCTGAGCTGCATCCAGTATATGGCAGCACGCTATTACGAAGCCAAGAGTAAAAATTTTGTGTAAGAAAATGCTAGATTGGCAAATATTTGTATCAGATATCGAGGTGCAATCAGAGATTCGTCAGTGGCTTGGACAGCAGCCAGCATCGTTGTTTGCATTGGGTACTCAGAAGATAGTTGACAGATTGAACAAATATTCGAAAGAACTGGATGACATGTTGAACAAAAAATATTTTAGATTGTGACCAATCTAATGTACTCCTCGCGTGCATTATTTTCTCCTGTATTCTTTAACTGCTTTTTAGTTCCTTTCTTTTCACACCGCAAATGACGTCATCGGTCACGTAACCATTCGACTCTCGGGGGTCAACTTCCTATCGGTGGTCCATAGTGACCATGCGTCTATCTAGCACCGTTATGGAGATATGGTCGTTTGAAGTTTTTCCAGGAAGGCTGTTCCAGGAATAGAGGTCGGTCGTTGGTCGGTCGGTCGGTCCTCAATATTACACTGATCTCATATATTCCTCTTCGCTACGTTAGGAACGTAGCGCGCGAGGAGTAAAAATGAAACATTAATGTTTAACATTTATAGAGGTGACATTAACTTGTTAAGTTTATTCGTTTATCTAGTTCATATGTTGTTTCTCACTTGCGAGTTTTGATAGATTACTGGTGGAGAAAAAATACACAAATACACAGTGTTCTTAACAAATGCCGCTACAATAATGACGTCATCATCACAAGAATTTTGACGTATGTTGAGACTTGAATTCTCTACAAAACGTATATTTCGGATTTTTCTTATTTTAGGTATTGATGAAATAGCGCGATTTTATAAACTTATTTATCGAACCACTCTCGTAGTACATCTAACAAGGGAAAAAATTAAAGTACCAAATGATTGTCACTTTTTGGCCCAGTTGTAATAAGCCTATTCTTATAGGCCTTTTAGTATTCGGATTCGCGTGAAAGCGATTGCAGATCGACTACAATGCATGTATGTTGCGTTCAATGGTGTAAGCTTATTTTGTTGCGGACACTGTCGCAATGTATAAAATGAGTGTGTTTTACGTGTGCACCTACAGGGTGGGCCAAAAATGGCACCATTATTCGTACACCTTATAATTTTGCCAAATATTAACCGATTTTCGAAATTCTTTCACCGTCAGAATCATGAGACAATTTGGTTAATCGCGCCATTGGACAGTGACGTTGCAATCTTGGGTGCGTCGTCCAGCAGCAAAGCGGACACATAACATTTGATGTAAAAACTGTGAGACATAACTTTTTAGACAATAGCTGAGACAACAAACACGTTGTTTCTGCTGTTCATTTTTTAACATACATTGTTGCAGAAGTTGTTTTATTTTCATTTGTTACTTTTAAGACACAGACATTTCACAAGGTATTGTAACGACACACTTGAGGTGTGATGGGATCTATAGCAACAGTTTTATTACAAATTGTCTCCTGATTCTGAGAGTGAAAAAAATTTGAAAATTGGTTAATATTTGGCAAAATTATAAGGTGTACGAAAAATGGTGTCATTTTTAGCCCACACTGTATAGAGGTCGACCGAATTTCGGTTTCAATTTTGGCACCGAATCTAACATTAAATGCAGTTTCGGTTTTGGTTAAATGCGCTCTAATAAGTTTTGGTTTCGGTCAATCTCCAATGAGTGGAGATCTTTCTGTGTTTAAGCTATGTTATAATAAGTTTAGCCTAATAAGCGGTAATGCATATACCGGTAGAAAGTTCGTGAAAAACAAAAAAAAGTCAAGACACTTGGGCGCATGTGAGCAGACAGCCGTTGCGTAATTTTGTGATTTGCATTGACATTCGGTTTCGATTTCGGTTCTGGCCGAAACAAAAAATCCGGTTTCGGTCCACCTCTATGCATGTGTGTAAGCATTAATTTCTGTTTAATGTCATAGCAGCATTAGTTGCTAATCGTACTGTGTTACAGTTGTCTGTGCTAAAGACGTTCAAACTTATAGTTTGTTCAGCTTTTCAACAGCATCTTATTCGTGGTATGAGCTTTAAGCGAACGACTGAGTTAGTACGCGCAAGGGTTAAACTCAGGTCGCAAGATGCTAGGGGATCCAAGTTTATACCACATACGATTGTAGCATGTTGCGGTATATTATTATTGTAGAGTGAATAAATTAAATTAGAAACAAGTAAACGAACAGTTAAGGATTAAGCGTATCATCATTTTTTGTAACGTAAAAACGTGAAGTCCTTCCCGAGCCTTACGGCCCACAAGGCGGCGCTGATCTCCGTTTCCTAAGGCCCTCAGCCAGACACCAGTTTTTACAATGGGGAGACCACGTATACGGGGCTAATGCATCGCGTGGTGTGCCTGATTACGTCCCAGCTTTTGCTAGTACTCATTGCGTCCACCCACGGAGGGATGGCCAGGCTGAGTTGACCTGGGTGGCTGGTTACATACCGGGAAGGTCGCCCATCCAAGTACTAACCGTGTCTGGTGTTGATTAACTTCGTTGATGCAATCAACGACGCTCTCAACTGAGCCAAACCACCGCCTGTGAAACGAAACACTTTGCATTGTGTTATATTTCACCTTTTAATCACTTCCAAATCAGTGGCGTAGCCAGAAATTTTAATTGAGGAGGCCTCGTCTCCCTTCTCATCCCTGTCCCTCCCCCTTTTGTCCCTGCTCTCCATGCCCCTCCTTTTTACACCTCTTCTCCCTTCCCCTGTCCTCCCCTCTTCTCCCCGTTCTTCCCTTAGAAGTAGGACCCCCTAAAATCTAGCTGGGGGTCTGGGGAGCGCTGAGAGCTCCCTCAGTGGGGCCTAGGGCGTAAATCACAGCCGAAATCAAACTTGGTGCATTTTAGCTTTTAAAAATGAGATGTGGTGGCAACAATTTTAATTATTTTCCCGAAAATAAATAGACCAAATTGGCAAATTTTGTGCAGTTTATACGAATGCTTATGTTTTGTCTGGAGGATTGGAGGCATGGGTCCCCTAGGCCCCCTTGGCTACGCCACTGTTCCATATAGACGATGGTCAATATGCCGTTTGCCTATAATAATTCGGGTTTCTCCAACGTGTAGTGTTTTTGTTTGTTTTGTTTATGTCAATCGTTCGTAATGAGGTATAAAATGTAAAATAGAATACAAAAGGTGTGATATTACGTCGTAATTTGCTAACCACGTACGCTTCGTAAGACTGAAGGTAGGCCTATGCCTAACTGCTGTTAAAATGTCATTTTACCGTTAGTAAGGTGTGTTCAAACTTCAGAGCGACATAAATGAAATGACAAGCTAATAGTTTATACGCTGGTTAAGTGGTTATGCGTCGCTCTAAACTTCTGCAGACAAGTGAGCCAACGTAATATTGACCGACCGACTGTTTTCGACGGTTAATAAAACGCATCGGGAAACAACCACATTTTCAATGTGACGTCAAGTCTGTTAGCCTCAGGAATGAAATAAGTCAAAAAGTGACACCAAAACTCTACTATTTTATTTTTGTGGACTTGTCGTACACACGTTGCATGGTTGCGCCCGCGACTCTTCAGCGTAATGGAGGTTGACCCCTGACCCAAGTAGACCCCTAAGCCGAATTTTTAAAAAATGTCGCTTCGCCAACGGAAATTTTCGGCGGCTAGCTGAATATTTTTCCGGCGGCGACGGTTCCAAAAAAATCGGCGGTTACGGCGGCTAGCCGAAAATTGCACTGCCAACTATAGCAATGTACATTCAATGACCATGCGTAATAACTTGGAATGAATAGTCTGCAAATGACTAATTAATTAAATAATTTACTGTGCAGGAAACAATAATCTTTGTTAATTAGAAATACGTTCTGTGGAACGAGGTATCTGTCCCATTGCCACGCTATATAGCCTACCAGCTGCGTATAAAGGAGGTAGGTGCAAAAAGGGCGCAACTATCTTTCACGGGGGGCGAGTTGTAGTCAATTTTGTCTTAAAATTCGTTGCCATGGCAACAGGGGTCGGCAGGCGAGAAATTTAAATAACGCCATCGGATAGCCCGGGCTCGAAAATAGAAGGTAGGTGAAAACAGCTAGCAATTATCTTTCACGGGGGCAGAGTTATAGTCAACATTGTCCCAAAATTCGTTGCCATGACAACAGGGGTCGGCAGTGGAGGAATTTTAACGACACCGAGTTATACCGCTTTGAAATCTCCATTGGCTGTAATGCAAAATTTTGCAACTTTTGAATGGTTGCTATGGCAACAGGGGTCATTAACGGGTAAATGGATATGACACCATTAGATTGCGCGACCCCGAAAATACGGGGTAGGTAAACACAGCGCGCAATTATCTTTTACGGGGACCGAGTTATATCGCTTTGAAGTCCCCATAGGCTGTAATGCAATTTTTTTTAAAATGGGGTAAAATAGAGGAAGGAGTTATCAGATGTTTATCCCAAACAAATTAGAACTAATATTTCGGGCCTCGAATCACTGCGCACAATTTCATCAACAATCAAAATTGCGGCCGTAGGAGTGTTTACAGACGGACAGACAGAATGACAAAGCAAGTATTTGGAAATGCAGTCAATACTCGTGTTTAGCGATAGTGGTCAGGCAACCCTAGTTGCTTCGGGGCGACTGAAAATGGCGAGACCTGACATCGCGAGACCATCAAAATTGTGCGGACTGACATCGCGAGACTGGACAACGTGGCACCATATAGCAAGGGTGGACATCGCGAGACTCTTTTTAATGTGCGAGTATCTGCTTATTACAATTTTTGCTGCATGAAATATTATATGATCTGTAAACCTATCTATCAGTTTTTAGGGCCTAATTTGTCTATCTCGTCATCGTCATAAAATTTAATGTCACATAACTCGTTACATAACGGCGAAACGTGGAAAAATTCGTCAAGTGTAACGGCACAAAAACACTGAATTAACTTTGACGTGATGCAGGCCTAATTATCAGTGTTCCTTTACGAAAATATCGGCTGAACAACGTCAAATAGCATGAATTCAATAAACACGCAGAATAAACTTCTGACGACGTCACTGCTGGCATGGGCGCCTCGTCCTCGTCGTCGTTCTCGCTGCTGCTGCTGTCGACAAGCGGCTGTAGGGACTCCGTATCAGCGACGACAGAATGGCAGAATGCGACAGAAGCGGCAGACTCACCAGACAGAGAACGACGTTCTGGAAGCAACAACCGGCTACTCCATGCAGCGTTGCTGTGGACGTGCTGAAATCCCGCCACTGACAGTTTCTCTAAGTTTACCATTGCATATGCTGATGCCAACTGCGGCAGCAGCAGCTGCTGCACTTTCTTAGTTCTTCTGGAAGACTTTTATGTGCATATTTGGTGTCGCGTTGTCAGGTCTCGCGATTTCAGCGCCCCCATTGTTTCTTCTGGAATAAGTTATTCTGCTGTGGGTCAGTCAGTGTAAGGCTTTCTGGAATGCTTGAAAAGTTTGGTTTTCATAAGCTATCATTAGCTAATTTGCCATCAATTCTGTGCTCAGGTCAACTCAGCTTCAGCTCTTGAACACATAAATGGATGGAAAATATACGCCGTTGAGCAGTATAGGGCCCAGACTTACGACTATGGGAGAAGACTTTCCGCGGCTGATTGCGGCGGTGATATGTCTGCTGGCTGCAAACCTTTGCAGGGCCTTCCACAGAGAGGGGATGGAGACAAACTGTCTCCAATTTAGGTCAGGGGGAAAAGCTTCCCCCTAGCTTTCCCCACCTGACTTGGGAAGATTAACCCACGAACGTTTTATCAACTTAGTTGTACTTTTGTGTGGAATTTGTTTATTGTGACAACTGACAGTGACACTGCCAGTACTCAGAGGCTAAGCATTAGCAGCATCTA
>Ga0056128_1005849_pt1 | contig 15479 bp, 9 predicted proteins | sample WorMetLIZISLAND2_FD_71113 | JGI IMG/M metagenome (GOLD analysis project Ga0056128, IMG submission 71113) | Marine gutless worms symbiont microbial communities from Max Planck institute for Marine Microbiology, Germany - Olavius geniculatus... ...
CGTCTCCGGGCCTGTGTTCGAGTAAAGGGACAGCACTTTGAACATCTGCTGTAACTTCTGACTATGATGTTGCTAATCAACAGTTCGTTCAACTTCAAACGTTGGCGTTATAACATTTAAAAATGATTTCGTAACTGACGTTGTTGGTTCATTGGAGTACTGCAGTGCAGTTGCCTTTACTGATGGTGCCACAGGAAAACTTCAGCTGGTACTCTGTTCTTAAAATTTCTCGCAAAGTAACACATGCTATTGAGTGCATGATTACGATTATTACGATAACGATTATTTTTGTCAAAATCTATTGCTACTGAACCAGGACTGTTGGAGTTATTGTAAAAGGTAGCAGGGGTCCGGTTTTTTTGAGACACAGTGTAGGTTAAAATCCATTAACACATGTTCAGCTAGCCCGTGTCAGGTTGTACGTTTAGAGACAACAAGCATTCATATACTGTCTATATACACTGTGTTTAAAAAACAGTCAAAATAGTTTTCGTCATAACTATGTCAAATTTTCACCAATTTTGAAAATTTCTGGCAGAAAAGATGGCCAAAATGATAGAATTATGTAAGATGCACTTATTTTCCATTTCACCTAATTTATGTCAATGCACTACCGTGTGAAACACAGATGCTCCAATATTGCATAATGCTGAGCTGCTGTCTCGAGTAAACATTGTAACAACTTAATTAAGCACACAATAAATAAAATGTACATCATTTGGCAAAACTGCAAGTTTGTATAACAACGTGCCTGCAAATTATCAGAGTTTATGCCCAGTGTGCCCAGCATACACAGACACAATGGCTTAGATGCAATGCCACTGGCTGATAGCGGAATCAAAGGTCGACTGATCAAGCTGCATTCACTCATCGATTAGCCCTGTACGTAATTCTATCATCTTGGCCATCTTTGTGCCAAAAATCATCAAAGTTATGAGAAAAACAATTTTGACTGTTTTTTTTCTTGAAACACGGTGTATAGTGTCTGATGACAAAATCAAACTTTGTGTCTACTAACCGCACTGCAGTGTGATCTGCACTTGCATTGCACGCTTGCGCACATATTTCTGATCCATTGACGGTGGGTCTCTCCAGTTGGGGTTAATGTAGCCAAACCCCTCCCTACAATAGCCACACACTCGCATGAATATATGCCAACACACACTACACTAAATCTCAGGAAAACCGGACCCCCGAAATATTTTGAAGCTGGTTCCTTGTTTCACCATGCATCGTAAAATAATAGGCGTCCGTAGGTGAAGATTAAACGACATTATTCTCTCCACAAAAAATTAATCACTGGCAAGACTTACTCGGGTAATTTATATATCAGAGTACCGGTACCCCCACTTTGCCCAATCCCATTTTGCCCAAACCCAAAACTAACTCAAACCCTAACCCTAATTCATACCATAGGAAAATAGGTAAAATAGGATTAGCCTTAGGCGAAATTGCATTAGGTGGAATGGTAGGATACCAAATATATCACAAGTGCAGAAGTACAGTTTTTTTGAGACACAGTGTCCTGTAGATGTTTGTCACACAACTCAGCTGCAATCTATACAAACTGGTGTTAATATGAGCATCCCAACAAAACACACTATGGCTCTATCCATCTGTCCCATGCAGGTCTTGATCAGTGTCATTTTCGATCTGATGTATTATTTTTGGGATTTATTCTCACTTTCGTTTTCAACATTTTTTATGCTTGTTTTTGAGTTATTTAGTTAAAAACCGAAATTATTCTAAATGTCGCATGCCCAGGACAGAAGTAATTGGTGCGCCAATGTTCAGCTCAAAAACATCACTCTTCAGAATTAGGGTTGCCTAGCTCTTTGAAGCATGTGTCGGCAAAGGGCCATTCCTGGTATCAAGCAAATGAAAGCAAGACATTAACAACTTAAAACACAAACGCACACTTACCAGAACTTTGTGACTCCCTGCGTAGCTGAAAAAAAACACACATGCAAACACATGCTCAATTCACTTACATCATAAAAGTCAATTATCGAGCTGAAAATCCTTGGCATTTGTTAGCATGTCTATCATTATGCAGTGAGAAAAGTGAAAAGTGCTCATCTGCTGGCCGATGTAGGCCTAGCCCATCACGCATTGGATAGTTGGTCATCAGTATAACAATGCGGAAACAGACAGTGGGTGAGATGCAAGCAAAGAGCTCAGATACCAGTACTGCAGCATGTCAATCACTTAACGTGAGTATAAACCGGATGAAAAAAGCAAATAACCAACAAACAGCTAAGATACAAACCAATGCCAATGTCTTTCCAGTACTGCAGCATGTGTTCACCCATTGCTTGCAACAGTAGTCGATATTCCTTGGCATCAGCAAAGTCCTGCTTGTTATGTGTTGGCTCCAGCACCAAGTATGGCACGTCCACAAACCCTGTAGTCAATTAGTCATCAACAACACCCCATGTTACTGGCCACTAGTGGGCTATTTGTTGTGCATTAGGTATGGCATATCTGTAAACCCTACAGACCACCACTACATTGGGAGAGAGTGAGTCTCGACACAGTATACAGGGTGCAGCAAAAAAGGAAACCCCTAAAGTTTTTCGCCGTTTTCTCACCAACTGTGAGGATTTTAATATGAAATTTTTCAGCTTTATTTAGAGAAACCCTATACATCTAACTGCCAAGTATAACATGATTACGTTAAAAAACGACAAAGTTATGGACTTTTTAACATGACCGTGTACTGATTTTTCAGCATAAAAAATGTTCAAGCTAAAAATGCTATTTAATTTTCAAAAACTGATTACACATTACTGCCGATGATGTCACAGTGACGTTCTGATAAACAGTGATCTATATTGTTTATAAATTATCACTAAATTCGTTTCTTTAAAGCAATCGCCGACTGCCCACCGGATTCATCTTCCAGCAGGACGGTGCGTCAGCACACACAGCACGCAGATATCATCACAAAAAACCAATGGCTTCCAAATTCGCCGAATATAAACCCAATGGACTATCACATATGGGGTGCAATGTTGGAGGCTTACCACAAGCTTAAAACAAAGCCGAGAACAAGCGCTTTACTTACCGACAACGCCGCTGCAGAAACTGCAACATAAACAACAAGAATAACAGACTTTATATAACAGACTTTATATGAAGAGTAAATAAATGAATCAGTAAGTAATTTGCATTTGTAAAGCACCATATGTCCAAACAAAAGTTCAAATCGTAGCACACATTAGGTCTGAAGTCCACCTGCAGGTCTAGCCCCACTTAACATCCCAAACAGGCTACTGGCTCAAAAACAAAAAAAACACAAAAAACAAAACTCGTCCGAGAGAACTTAGACAATGTGAACATTTCCTAGAAATACTAGTTTATCCCAAAGAATTAACACAAAACTGACCTAGTGCCAGCTAAACTGCTCTTGCTAAGTTGCTCTATGCCTCCCACGCTTGATAGAGGGGGGCTTTGCTAATGCTTGCAACAAGAATAGACTGGAGGCTTCTCTCAGATGAGCTGGCAAATCAGGGTATTATATCGATGATTCTCTGCCCACTGTGACTTCACTCTGTAAACAGGCTGATAAACAACTGTTCCATTCTATCAAGTACATACCCACTCATTCCCTTCATCGACTGTTACCATCCGAGCACACTACACCATACTGCACATGTCCCCGTCCACATAAATACAAACTTCCCTCTAAAATAAACAATATCGATGAGTGCAATTTTATGTATCATGTATTGTACAAAGACTGCTTTTAGTCTGTCAATATGTTCTGCATTGTGTTTAACAGCAGCGTGTCTGTTGATTGCTTGATAATAAAGACCAGACTAACTGTGATTTACAGACATTGCCACTAAAACATTCTAAAAAGACTAAAATGATTTCTGTTGACCACACAATAGAACAGCTAATGCATTTGTGGCATTGCTCAAGCACAAACTTGCACTCTATGAATGTCCTTAACAATAATAAAGCTGACGATTGCTTTGCAAAGGGATAACCCAGTATGACTTTTAGAGGTAATGCAGTCTCACTCATAGGCACTTTTCTGTCCAATTAATCCACCATGTCAGTCACATACACTTTGCTTAGCTTTCTACCCTCAGAAATAAAGTACTAAGTGTTTAAAAAAATAATAACTGAAATACTGACACTCCGCCATCGGCCTGAGGTCCAACTTTCTGATACATCTTGATGAGCCGACTGCAGTTGTAGATGAACATTCCGTCCTGCGACCGATTGTCAATGTTTATGCCAAACACAAACGTCAACGACTTGGGATCACGCAGAGACCTATGCACACATCAAACAACAACTGGCATATATATACTGTGTCTCAGAAAAATGTCCCACTTTGTACTGTCTGCATCTTTGCCAAATAGTAACTGATTGTCACAATTATTTCACTGGCACGCAATGCAGCTAAAGTGCGGTGGAATATTTAATGACAGCATAATTGTTAACTGTCCACAAAATGTCAAATTTTTTTTTGAAAATCGGTCAATATTTGTCTTAGATATGGACAATAACAAGACGGGACATTTTTTCAGACACAGTGTACATGTGTCTAACGTAGTTAAAACAAACACAAAAAGAATGTGACCAGATTTGCTTGAGACCTGTTTACATCCTGGCTGGTTTAAAGCACAGAGTTCCACTTTATAACTGACAAAAATCCAGGACTCTTCCAGTACTTTCCAAGTTAGACCCCATGAAAAATCTTCCAGGACCGTTTAGTAGCCCAAGAATGTTTAAATATAAGTATTACATCATTTACTAACAATATTCAGAGTATAGTCCATTGCAGGTACTCCAACACTATTTAAGCAAGCAACAGTCAACACAAACTGGGTGATATACTATCGACGCTTGTTTTTCCATTTGAGGATATTTTTCTAGGACTTTACAGGTCCTGGAATTTTCAAGAAAAAAAAACCAAGATTTTCTAGGAAGTGTGGGAACCATGTAAGCAATTTTTCATGGTAAAAATGAAACTGCACCACAACAAAACATTAGATGTCCAAACACCAATGTTTGCTGAACATTCCACAGGTAAACTAAATGTCAATATTGTGGTCAAGATATCACAAATGACCGACTGACTTGAATTTCCGTTCTGCGATCTGCTTTTTGATCTGAGCTTCTTTCATCAGCTCCGAAGCAACTGCTTGAGCACGCCTCAACTCAGCCTTTACATGACACACAGAGTTTACTTACTAGACATGGGACTTGTCATTCACATTTTGCACTGCATTCTGGACAAGAACAGTACCGCGACACACGCACACTGCAACAAAATTTAAGGCCGTCTTTCTAGATCTTCGACACTATTCAAATTCAAATCTGTACCAACCATTTACAGCTAGAACTAAAAAATGACAGCCATCCACCCAACTTTTGACCTCAGAACTGGAACGACTCCTGCCCTCGGAAATGTTCACACAAATTCTCGTTTATGTTTGCTTTTTTGTTTTTCAATTAAGAGCCAATTTGGGACAGACTGACGGACAGAAACAGACAGGACCTAGAAAATAATGAAATAACTAGCCCAGAATTATCATCATTTCAGTTATCTTTTAGTTCAACACAGCAGACTGCAGTAATAATAGTTATATATTTCGGTCGTCATGTAATTAAAACACATCAAATTAAATATTCTTGTTACAACATATGAAAGTTAATGCTGTGTTGTCTGACTCAGATTGTAGAAAATCAATGATTATGAAAGTGCAGTAACTGTGTCGAAACTTCACTGCCAACCGGACTTCAGCATGTAACCCCAACCAAATCCACTCTAACAGGATTTTAAACTAAAAATGTAGTACATGTCAACTAAGCACTGTGAAACACTGGTACTTTATCACACAGATGGAAAATATCAGAACTTCAACCAGTGTGACATGGCACTGAACTCACCCTCTGTTCCTTGTCTGTTGTAGATCCAAACTTCTTCTCCAGATTCCTGCAGCAAGCAAACAGCATTCAGTCAGCACAAACAGCAGCAAACAGTCTTCACTCTATACTGTGTCTCAAACAAAAAAAAGCCCTGCTAACGCAAACAGTAATGCGCAACAGTGGTGCATGTTTGAAAGCCCAGTAAAACAAAGTCTAAGTCAGTCGTCAGAGGGCGCCAGACAACCAGCGGCTATAGTGTTTTACTCGTACTCACCAGAGGATGTGACCTATCTCACTCAGCTAATGCCGCAATCGCAAATTTTTTGCACCCCCCCTCTCATTCAGCGCCCTCGTTCGGGGTGACCCTTTTCAAATTTATGGATAAACTTTATGGTTCCTAAAACTAGAGTCTTCCATGCAGCCGACGGTGAAGATTTGGTTATCCTAGCTTGCACCGTTTCTGACTGATCTACCCGTGTGATGGACGAACAGACTGACAGACAGACAGAATTGCAATGGCTAAGATGCACTACAGCAGTAACTGCTGTTGCGCGTAAAAACCGCTACTGCTGGAGTATTACCAATTCACCACACATATGCTTCTACTGTGGGTGACACTAAAAAACCTCAGCTAGTACTCTGTTTTTAAGACTTTGCACAAAATAAAAAATGCTGCTAAGTGCTGATCATACAGCGATTCATCATACAAAATTTCCCGACACTGAACCAGGATTATCAGTGGAGTTATTTGAAAATGTATCACGGGTCCATTTTTTAAACACAGTAAGGGTGCATTCACATAGTCTGAGTATGGGTAACCATAAACAAGCTACAGTAAACACGAGTTTGCATGTATCCCCATGGCTCCACACTTAACAGTGAAGTAACTAGATGAATGAAGATGGGATAAGTGAAACACCAGCTACCTGGCTTTGGACTCAGCTTCTTTTGCATGATTCTCCGCTGCAACAAGTACAATCACATACATACATATGATACACCATATCTCAGAATAAATGTGGCACCGTTATTTTTCTGAATACCTGTGCAAAACATTGGCCAATTTTAATATTTTTCGGCATGCAACATCATGAAGAAAATCAATGTAAATGACAATAGTTTTGCCCGCCTCATCTTCATACTATTACTCGACACAGAGCAAATTTGATAAAATTACCACTTAGATATTTACCTGGAGGGTAAGGGGGGGGCTAATTACCATATATTGGAAATATGATATGCCAACCACTCTGAAGATTGTCTGAAGCACAAAGCAAGTTAAGCAGGATGCAACATTTCAACTACAAAATAGCATGCAGATTTACAAGCAAACAAGACTCTCAGGCCTTGCTCAAAACTAATTACTGCCATTGGGCAGCTGCAGTATCATGCACGCAAAAACTCACATAACAAACGTGACCTTTGAACTTTTGACCTTAACATTCAAAAGGCTTATAGAGTGTGTCAAGTTACAATTTATACGGTCGTGCAAAATTTCATCAGTCTAAGTGCAGCGGCTCATGATTTGGCACGTTATCAGGAAAAACCTACGTCGTGATGCTGAAAACGATACCGCGGACGCTTTCAAGATCAACTCAGCCTTCCATCCCTTCAGGGTAGATGAATCAAGTACAAGTCTCTCTGGCTGGGGTTAGGACAAGGCAAGTTCATCTGTGTAAGTAAGCAAGTAAATGATTCATAAAGCGCCAAAGTCTCAGAAAGAATCAGGGCGCATAGGATGATGGACGCTAGGTGGCAGAAAAGGCTGATTGAAAGTGGTGGGTCTTTAAGTGACATCTGAATGTAGCCAAGGTTTGACAATGACGAATTTGAGGAGTTAAGGAGTTCCAAATTCTCGGAGCAGAGACGTGAAAGGAACGAGAACCAAAGGATAAGTTATGCCAGGGAATTGCAAGTAACTGACTGGTTGAAGAGCGCGTGGACACTGAGGATTTATGATATTGCAGAAGATCAGTAAGGTAAGGTGGATGGCCAGCGTGCAGTGCCTTATAAGTTGAGGTGGCAAGTTTAAATCTTATTCGCCATTCAATAGGTAGCCAGTGGAGTTGTTTGAGAAGTTCAGTCGATGAAGAAGAAGGATAGGCCTGCTGCATCACGACTCTGGCAAGTGCGTGCTGTACTCGCTGAAGGCGAGATATATGCTTCTGCGGACACCCGAAAAGGATCGAGTTCGCATAATCAAGCCTTGCCGACACTAAAGCAGAAGCAACAGCCATGGCCATAGAACGATCCATCGATGGACGAATTTGTCTAAAGGAACGTATGTGGTAAAAGCAGGACTTAGATATTGCCTTAACGTGAGGTCGCAAGGTGAGATTGGAATCGAGTGTAACCCCGAGAATTTTAACTGTGTCAGAAAATTGTATCACAGAATCCGCTATTTTGACAGAAGTAAGAGAAGACATGGTTTTTAGATGCTGAGTGGTGCCAAAAAGGTGGTTAGGTGGCAGCTAACACTGTGTGATCCCACATAACAGGCGATGCTCCATAGCTCTGTGATGGGTTTCCTATTATGAGCTATACACCTCCGTTACCAATTCTATGGGGGCAGTAACAATGACTACAGGATAATGTTTACAATGATAACTAGAAAGCAGTCAGAGCCCGCACACCTCCAGCAAGGCAATGTTGTTCGCTAGGTGGCAGCACCATCTTCGGTTTTGCAGTGGTTTCCCTTATGCCCCATTCAAAGCAACGGTAACGAAAATTTCAAAGTGATCCAGAATCCAGGATTCCTTCCGGATCACCCCCAAAATTGAATCACTGGTAGTTTCTGCCATTCCCAACATACCCTCAAAATTTCAGAAAGATCCGTCCATAACTTTTTAAGTTATCTTGCTAACACATAGACAGACAAACAGACAGACAGACAGACATACAAACAAACAAACAAAGTCTGGCAAAAACATAACCTCCTTGGTGGAGGTAACCAGCAGTGCATTGTACTGCCTACCGATCTTGCTGTCATCCTGCGCTCTCTTTGCCTCATGTTCGGAGCGTGTTTTGAAGCGGGCGGACGAGTAGCGATACATGTGAGGCTTGTAGAGCCCGTTGGCCAAACGCGTCGTGCGTACTTTCTTCCCCTGGATGTAGACCCTCATTCGAGGGTCCACATACAGTATCGAAGCATAGGCACGGAACGAACGACGCTCAGGCATCAGACTACAAGAGAACACACCATCACACAATGATATAAACAGTAAAACAAGAAGCCCAGCTGTCGCTAGGATAGCCAATCATACTGGTTGTCAGTGACCTTCAAGGTCATCCAAAGTCAATGATTTTCATTTCACCTGTAAGAGCATATGTCACTTCTGGACAGATGAACAGACCATGCCAATAGCTCGACCATTACTTGAGTATGGTCGGCTGAAAACTAAAATAATATAGTAATGATTGCGTGGACAGACATTCCAACTATGTTTATAACTTGTGGTCAGAGTCAAAGACTGACTACTACTAATACTACACCTTGGTCCATAAAAAAGTGGCACTTTGCTTTTGCCCATATCTGTGCCAACTATTGACCGATTTTCACAATTCTTTCACCAGCACACTCTGCAGACAATTTGCAATAATGTGGTTATAATAACGTGGTTATTATATATTCCACCACACCATAATCGCTTCTTTACAATACCTTGTGAAATGTAAATGCAAAATAAAACTAATGATAATAACGAACATTTAAGTAAATGGAAAAACACGTCAGACCAACATTGCGGTGAATGATCCATATGATACTAAACTGTGTTAAACCCACACAGTTTAGTGTGATACAAACCATTAACCGCAATGTTGGTCTGAAGCGTTTTTTGTTCATTTACAAAAACGTTTGTTTGTTACTATCATTATACATTCATATTTCACTATTTCACAAGGTATTGTAAAGATGCATTTATGGTGCAGTGGAATATAAAATAACCAAATTGTTGCAAATTGTCTGCAGAGTGTAACAGTGAAAGAATTTTGAAAATCGGTCAACAGTTGGCGAAGATATGGACAAAAGTAAAGTGCTACATTTTTTATGGACCACCCTGTACAACTAATACAACTAGCACAACAACAACTACTACTACAACTACATACCCGTGGTCAGAGTCAAAGAAGTCCCCAGTGTCTGGGTTTGAGAGCAGTATGTCAAACTGGTCAGTCTTAACGTCCAGTTCAGGATCGCCGCTGTCCAGTAACTTCAAGTTGTAAACAATCACCAATGTTCCGCTGCCCCCATCAAGCTTGTCAAATTCCTTCATAAACTGAGCCTCGGACTTAAATGGCGAGTACTTGAGAATTAACTCCATCTCCTGCTGATGCTGCAAACAACAACTACAACTGCAATTGCAGAAAGAGCAACTATACAACATCCAACTACTATTACAACTACAACTACGACGCCGATTGACTATTAATGATAAGTGTAAATAAGTTCAACTTAGCTCCGTTACCTGGGTTATATCAAAAATTATTTACTCACATATGCTGTTAAATAAATGAATGAATGTAAGCAAACTGTGCAATATTTAGTACAGACCTTTTCCTTCTCTTTAGGAGTCTTTGCAAGAGGCTTTCTGGTCTGTGAGTCAAAGCACGGCATTGGAACAATTATCTGTAGACATTAACAACACACGTCATTAACTGCTACTTACCAACATATGCATCAGTAACATGCAAGGCTCCTGTCAGCTCCAAAATCTATGATGCTGATGATATCACCTGGCGAACAGTGCTAATCCATTGCTTCTGCAGTTCAAAGATGAGTGGCTAATGATAACAAATAAATTTGGGTCCATACATGAAAGCAGCCACTAGAGTGACTGGAATGACGAAGGCAAAAAGCATCAGCCTCCAAACCCATACTCTACTTACATTCAGTTTCAGTTCGACTCATAATGTAGTAATCACCCAGAACAAATTTTTACAGCCCAGATGTGCTGAGAATACTACGAGACAAAAGTAAAAAGATGGCAGCATAGCAATGTGAATTTGGCTTGCAGTGGCCCAGTTCTGGGCATGTGTTGAAATATAATTTTCACAATCCCACGAATACCACATCTCACTGGATTCTTTGCTAGTCATGATGCAATGCTGACATCATAATGTGTCGCCAGTACAAGCTTGCTTGTCTCAACTGGTGCTGTCAGTTACTACCCTGTTTTAATGGTGAACTTGACTTGGTTCACTGATAAAAAATGTTAATCGCATAGCACTTAGCAACATGGGGACATGAAATCAGGCATCTTGTGATCCAAAAACTCAACTATCTCGCAAGCGGTGTGTGCTGATGCACTGTTTTGCTGGAAGATGTAAAAGTCAAGCTATCCCCACAAGTGTGCAAAAGTGATAGTTTTGCACTTCTTTGTACTTGCAATGGTAAAACTTTAACAGTTTGCCATCAATGAAGCAAATGAAGTCCACCATCGAAGCAGGGTAACTATTCAGCAAGTCTGTCAGCACCAGTCGGGACAAGCAAGTTTGTACTCGCAGCACATTATGACATCAATATTACATCATGACTAGCAAAGAACATTTAACCAACAGCCACATTTCGTCAAAAAATTTTGAATTTGTACTTCTTCAGCTACATCTGACAAAAATTTTGTGTAAATTGATCACCATTAACGTGAATTCTAAAAAAAAAAGAGTACCTTTTTATGAAACACCGTGATTATCAAATAATATATCAACTTAAATATAGACTGTAAAGAATGTAACAAGAAATCTGAGCTAATGCTCATGAGATGCACAAGAGCCTATAGCAGTTCATGTTCGCAGGTAATGTTAGTCTATCTCCCACTTCGTCGAAATTCACTCTTTTGCAGCCAAAAATCGCCAAAAAATCACTAAAACCCCTATTTTTAGGGTTCAAGGTCATCAATGTTCACAATGCTAACAAGCTCATCGCCAGTGTTTGTTACATTAAGCAGCATACCTGTGCCTATCTGCAACCATTTTCACGCTAGACAAGCCAACAGCAGATAAATAACCACATTTTAGAGGGGGCCCCTCTTTGACCCCACATGCACAGGCCTCCTTGAATCTAGAGGGTCTGGATTTGGATTGCTAAAATCTACATTCAATGCTGAAAATTCCATATGGAGGTTGTCTTGGTCTATCTCCAGCCGTTTTGGTGCAATTCACTCATGAAATGCAAGTCACAGCCTAAAATCGCAAAAAAAATTCACTAAAACCCCCTAACTTTATAATGATGCAATGTTGTTATGATACATGAGTCTACTGCTACTGCACCGAATGATCCCAATGCACCGACTGACCTCATCAATGTGTTCCGCCTCGTGAAAAGTGCGAGACAAAAAGACGCACGTCATCGTTGGGCCTTTCTTGGTGAAGACGATCAGATCTTTGCCAATACGCATTGAACCACTGCACACCGCAGACACAAACATAGACAGGCATAGTCTGTAAAGCAAAGTAGCGTTTGGTCAACTTAACCGAAAAAGTGGTGTGTAAACTGTTTTTTTTCCGTCAATGTACCAATAAGTTTTCAAAAGCGTTTTTTTCAAAAAGGTTTTGAAACTGCAGTGCTTATGCCTGATTGGTCGAACTAGATTTATAGATATAAGAAAAGAAGAACTTCTTTAGAAGCACAGAGAAAGCCACTGAGAATTCGAATAGGAAAACTTCTTCAGACAAGAATCCCAGCTGTTGCCAGAGTAAGGCCAACCATACTGGCTGTCACTTACCTTGAAGGTCATCCAAGGTCGATGATTTTCATTTCATCAGAAAGGACGTATTCCACTTCCTATCGGTGATTAATAGTAACTTAGGTCCTATCTATCACCATTTCCGAGATATGGCTAGTTTTCTGTTGAAAAATGCGCATAACAGCCTTCAAGGTCATCCAAGCTCACTGATTTATATGTTATTTGAAAGCTAGTATGTGACTTCCTATTCGTGATAAAAAGCAACCTAAGCCCTATTTTACTCTGTTAGCCACAATACATCTGTTACAGACAGAGAAACGAACAGTCAGACAGACGGATGACAACCACGAAAAGGGCGACCTTTAAGCTTACAGCATAGCGGTCAACCCAAAAATCATAATCATCTGACATGTGAACATTTTTAGCAAATGACTTAGGACAGTCCAAGAATGTAGCCCCTGACTTGAGGCCACGAATTAATATCTACAACCACTGATCACAAACAGAATTAGAATAATTACACCATACCCATAACAGTGCTGAGGCGATGAGACAAAACAACTTACGACTTAAGCCCGTTGCCATACATTCCAATCAACTGCGAGTCCAGCGACTTCTTTGTCGATTTGCCGAATGTCACGATGTCAAAAGCTTCATCTGCAACAATTGCCAATTACACTTAACACCAGCAGTAGATTACGCAACATGATAAGGTCAATTTGTGCTAAGAAAACAATGCGGTAGTTAAGTAGAAAGCAGAAGCATCGCACATAAAAAGTACAGACGGCAGGAAAACTTCACAATTTTCCAGCAGACAGCTGCAAATTCTCAACAGAGCAGATAATTATTAATCAATAACACAATGACAATGACCACTACATTAGATTGTTTTGAAGTTTAAGGTTAGATTATCTGAGCTCTAGTCAACAGCAGAGTCTGCAGACTGATCACATGAGTTACAGTAAATGTAACAGAGAGAAAGAGACCACAATGCAGGCTATTAGGAATGCTGCCAGTCGAAAATGGGCGAGATCACGTTTTGCTAAAACTTTCGTCTAAGACCGAAGTCTCTGGTCGAAGCAAAACCTGACTTCAACCATTATCATCAGGGTGATTACCTTGAGTCATGCCTTGTCCATCGTCAAGAAAATTCATCATGAATCCACCGCGTAGTGAAGAGTCATTCACTAGACAATGCAATCACACATACCGACAGCATTATGTCTATTATAAGCACATCACCTAGTCAACACACTAAACATTATGATACATAACGAATGAAATGACAGCATTTGTTCGTAACGAGGGATTAGAATCAAATAAAAATCAATTCACTTAACTGTTCATTATATCATCATCACTATGTCAACCAACAAGGCTATCTGATGCCCAACATTTATTAATCTGTCTACATTAGCCTGCTTGCAGGATTACACTGAAAGTTACAGGTGGACTTCGCTGAAATTTTCAGGGAAAGGAAGGCCAAACTTTAAGCTGATTAGATTTCGGTCACCAAGACTGGGTGCAAAGATTCCTGACCTTGCCACACCAAATTTAGTGCTGCCACCTGGCAAACACAACAGAAAAAATTGACACAACATTGGTGTAGGTTTGCACTCGTTGAGCTGCATGATGTTACTATACCTGACCACTTATTTACCTACCATATACTTGCAGATCAACTTATGCGTATTACTGCATGAACGGTTGAGCAAAACTAATTCACCTCACGTCCTCACCTGAAAATATGTTGATTTTCGTAGCTGATGCATCCCTGAATAGCGAACACAATACATCACAAACATAAACAGTGAGTTTTCAATTGATGCTAGTGGTATGTGCATACATATTGGCAAGCCTTGCCTAGCTGTGTCCATTAGCACAGACTGTGGGCTCTGCCACACTAAGTGGGAGCTTACAGTCTGACAAAATTACAAGAACATGGTACATTTCTACTTAATAACATTATTAAGCTGACCAATTATAATGAGCTGCAACAAGATTGGGTAGATACTATGCAAAACCGCTTACAGAGATGCAGAAATAAACACATGAATTAAAACTGGCAAACCCACTGCAATCATCTATTAGCATAATAAAGCCCAAATTCCATTACACCGACTTTCACCGAAACTTCCTCATGGGGTAAAGTCGTGGACACAAATCATGAAAGTTGCTGACACAAATCACAAAAGTCGCGGACACAAACCACCTCGACATGTCGAGATGTTTGCGACAAAGTCCGTGACAAGTCTGCAACAAACTCATTTGTGTCACTCTAATGGAATTTAGCCCGTTACAATGCACGGGGAAAGTCGGCGACAAAGTCCGGGACAAGTTCGCAACAGAGTCGCGGACACAAATCACGAAAATCGGTGACGTGATTTGTGTCGCGGACTTTCACGATTTGTGTCCGCGACTTTGTCACAAAGTTGGCGTAATAGAATTTGGGCTAAAGGAGACAGAAACTAATAGCCAGCGTAATTTTCTGCGAGTCTGGTAAGTGGAACTTTCATTCCCACGTAATTCACTCCTGGGAAGTGAAGGAAAAGGTGCCATACTCCACAAAAGGCACTGGCAGGGTGCTCATCTCCCTTTCCATGGTCACTGAGCCCGTAGGTGGACAGACCACCGATCATGTGATGCATGACCAGTGTGATGCGAGACCTACGGTTACCTTCCCAGATGCAGAGCATCACTGACCTTTGAATGGTACCCAATTACAGCGGGTGGCCAAAAGTGTGTCATAATGCGATGACGATGCCAGAAAGTCGTGAAGCGCACCGCAAGTAAAATGTTAAACTTGAGCGCATCTCTAGCTGATTTATATCTATGGTCATGTAGTTTTATCTATGTAAAATGCGTTGCGTCATTCGTGACGTCATGTTAATCGAAAATTTTGACAAA
>Ga0056128_1005851_pt1 | contig 15477 bp, 8 predicted proteins | sample WorMetLIZISLAND2_FD_71113 | JGI IMG/M metagenome (GOLD analysis project Ga0056128, IMG submission 71113) | Marine gutless worms symbiont microbial communities from Max Planck institute for Marine Microbiology, Germany - Olavius geniculatus... ...
TTTGACATATCACACGCTTTTCTACTGGCAACCATCGCTGAGTTATCAACGCTCAAACAGGTCCGGTTTTTTTGGCCCACCTTGTATAAAAAAAATTTACCCCCCGGGCTGAAAATTTTCTAACTTCAAAACACGTCGTGAGTGCAAAATTTTTATACCCACACCGTACAGCTGCAGTGCGTGTGCATGCACGTTTACACAGTGCGCTAAACAAAAGACATTACAATTTACTGATCGTAAAAAACAAAAACATTGGATTCTTCTACATGAATGGCGTAACTCGAGTCCGTTATTTTACCGTTGTTGTGCAAAAGCAGCAACAGTAGCACTAGTCCACTGAAACTTATACCCCGTTTACAGGATGAAGCTGGCTCGACGAGCTGGCTCTAGTTAGCTGGACGAAGCAGCTCGATGTTTGCTCGACGTTTGCTCGATGTCTGTTTGATGTTTGCTCGATCATGTAAACGGGCAACAGGCCCACAGCAATTCGGTGCAGTCGATCTGCAACTGACGTCCAACGTCATCGGTCTATGGTCAAAAGCATCAAAAGCGAAACGATATACGACCAAAGATCTGCGTAGGCTAAATCGGGCCGAGCAATTGTCTATAGCATCAACGAATGATCGCCTGTCGTATTGGCTAGCAGGCAGCACGGCAAGGCAGCGCCGACATAAAACTTGTCCTACCTCGGCTTCAGGGTGGTCCTTGAATGCGGCGAGAACGTCCTCTCGGGACAGCACGAACAATTCCGAATAACCGACGGATCTCACGTCGGCCGTACGCCTAAACGCACCAACAGCATTGCCATCTACATCTAATCGGACCGTGTTGCCCACAGTGCAACGATTACCTCATCAGATTCATTCATTCTCCGAGCAGAATAGTGCACGGCAGCAAACGAAGCCAAGATCGTTGGTTCTGGTTACGTTGCCGTAGGCTAAACCGGCAAACACAACTTAGACTGCATTCCTATTTAAAGATCAGTTTTAACGTTCGTTGCGGTCTATTTTGAAGCTCAACATATACGACTACTTGTACGTCATAATTATCGTCTCACGTAGACATTATTATGAGCAACGTTTCGTTCAAAGTAATTTGAAGCGTCGTCTCTGCGACGAATGATCATTTTGTTATTGGACGCGTGTAGGCCTACTTTTTATATGTATATGATACCAGATTAAAATGTACAAAATTAATCTCTCCTACGTTTGGCCTAATGCTTCAGTTACAGACATGCGATGCACTCTACTAAAACGTGGCCATTTGGCCGCGGTTACGTGTATGTAAAATAACGCACCCGCTGAATGCTGAAAACATTTAGTAAATGTTGCCACAGTTTTAAGACATAAATAACGAGTGAACGTTTTACCGGTTGATTCCTCCGTCCATGTTTAATATTCCGATCTCTCCGAAAAAGTCACCGGCGCCCATTTGTTTCAGCACCTCACCCGAGTCACTGTACACGAAACGTTGTAAACAAACTGCAAAATTGTTTTCGAGCATACAACGTACGTTATTTTAGTTTCACAGCATTAAATATTTTTTTTAAAAAACTTTATCAACTATGGTATTGCTCAGAGTTTTTTCAGCAAACATGCAGAGCGAATCTGTAGCCCCACGAAACTTTGTCACGTGACGTGCCCGTAGGTGGGGGCAATAACGCGTTTACAACTTTTAGGCAGCACCGCCCCCTTAGAATTTGGGAGGGCAAAAAAACGTCCAAAATGTAGTACTTTTTACGACAACTTTCGAGTTTGACCGCGAATATTTCTGGAATGGATAGAAATATCGACAAGTGGTAAACGGCATTATCAAGCACGATTCCTTCCGCGTTGAACAAAAAATTAGGTGAACTTTGGTCCACTAACACAAGAGACTACGCGGCTAATGTTTACCCACCCTAGGTTGACAATGCGCGTTCTGCGTAAGCTAATGCATTTGAGTGCGGGCCATGTGACTTTGCTACTGGGGAATCTTAGCGCCCTAAATTTTTCCCGCAATCGGACTTAAACGCTGGGCGGACTCACGTTGGGCTTTGCCACACACTTCTTGTAAAACATTTTGTACAACACGCTGTCAGACAAATCGACAACAAATGGAAGCTAATGGAGTTCGTGCTTAAACCGTTTAGCACAACTTCAGGTTGCCAGCTATATACAAGATCTACGTTAACTCATGACATTGCCGTAACTAGCTTAGACCTGAAAATTCATATGTTTCCAGTCGCAGTCCGGGAAATGACAGAGAAAAAAAATTTTTTGGGGAAATTTTTATGTCATAGAACTACGTGTAGGCTAACGCAACAGCTCATAAGGGATACGTACACTGAATAGTATACCCATAAGAACTAAAGTCAAAAAATACTGCACTACGCTAGATGAAAACAGTTTTGTTTCGGCGAAACTTTAAAAGCAACAAAAACTGCACCAATCAGAGTGAGCAGACACCGAATGGACAGACAGTAAACACAGAGTGGAAACTGAGTGGACAAACGTACCTGATGACCTCCAGCAGTCCGTCGGCAATGATGAACATCTCTCGAGCGACCTCGCCCTTGCGACAGATGAGGTCGCCCGGTGTGAAGATGTACGCTCTCATCTTGAGCACGAGATCGTGCAGAAACTCCGGCTCGCACTCGTGAAATATCGTCACCTGGTGTTTGCCCACGCACACACACCAACCCACGAGTAGACTACTCCACGCTCAGCCAACATATACAGTATCACACATTATACTCTCCATCGTTTACACACACAAACAGACACACGTTTATTTCTCAACGCACTGCCATGAATACCTCGAAAAGTCGGTACTCATCGCTTGCCTCGTGTATAATTAAGGACGTTTTTGCCATCGTATTTATAAGGTGTCGACCTTATAAGTACGATCGTTAAGACGTCGTTTATTACACGTTCTTAATTACACACTGGCCCGCTATTTCGAAGAGCCGCCACGGTTAGAGATAAGGTTAGGAATAGGGTTAAAATATAGTTAGAGTTAAGGTTAAAGTTGTCGCCAACTCACACCTACGACGCCGACGCGACTCGACTGCCGGCGACAATCGGCGACTGTCGTCCACTGTCGCCGACAGTTAAGTCGCGTTGTCAGTGTGTTGTGTTTACACCTACAACGCGATTCAACTTAACAGTTGAGTGGAGTTGAGTCTCGTCGGCGTCTTAGGTGCGACACGGCCATTAACGTCAATGTTAGAGTTAGTTTAACGTTTAATAAGTACGGTTTCGTCGTCGTTTAAAGGTGCGTTCTCACTGCGCGCGTTAACGCGCCGTACGCCGCGTAACGCGCGTCAACGCGTATTGCATATTTATGGAACAACCAATCACAGTGTCCTAGCCAAATTCACATTATTATAAATACATAGCTGCCAAGCTCCGGAAATCATGGATCCACTGGCTTCTGCTTCTTGATGTGCGCCGTTTTTTTTCTTATTTGAAATTACGTACAGTCTTATTAACATCACGTATTCTTCACTGTCAGACATTTTGTATTTCGCCTTTCCGATCTCCAGCGTAACCTAATTTGCATACAGCCTAGTACGCGAATAAATGGAACTTTTGCATAATTATGTGTCAACTCGCCGTACGCCGCGTGCGTACGGTGCGTTGACGCGCGCAGTGAGAACGCACCTTAAAACAGACAGGTTTTCGGTAGCCCCTCGGAACAGCGGCTCTTCGGAATGGCGAACCCGAACCATTTACAAGAGCCTGATTTCTGACTAATTATAATTTACACACAACTCAAAGCTGCAATCGCACAGAACAGAGACCGACCGACCTTGCGGAGTGTTTCCAGGTTGACATGCAGAGCAAGTTCGGTCTTGAGTTTGTCCGGCAGCAGGCCAAGCGAATTGATGTCACCTCCGCCGTTGATGCGACCTCTACACAGCCAGGATACGGCGTCAAGCTATAGACCATCACAGTCAATAAAACGAACAGACAGATTTGTACCGCTTCCATTGGTTTCATTTTCTTGTTCACGCTGGTTTTTGCAGCGACACTTACACCTGCAGTTATTGCTTCTTTACTTTACCGATCTGCCCAGATTCTAAAGCGATTCCTAACAAAGCAGTATACGCAAAAATCAGTTAAGTACTTTTACCAAATACGAAGTACGAATTAGCATTAGTTCTGTGATTTTAATTATTTAGCTACAAATCACCAATAATACTGGGGAAAAGTATGAAGGTCAGCAAGTGAGATATTTCGATCACTTACTCATAGCTAACAGAGAAAGCCTTTCAATATGCTAAATGTCCTTAACAGACCGTCAAATCTAATCTGCGTCGTATTTTGCTGGTTCATTATCTTTTAATTTTGCCAGTTTTTCGTTAACGTTTGCGTTTATTTTTGTGTCAAGCACTGCGTATCGTGTCACTGACCGAGACCAGGCGTAGTCATACCAGCGTTGTACCCGTTGCTGCATCTCTCGCGGCACGTTGTGGTTTCGCATATACGCCTTCGCTCCGTCCTGTCAACCGTAATGTCAGAATATAAACACCCCTTAATGCTCGCTCTCTAACGCAGCCAATGACGCCAGTGAAACCCTTTTGTTATACAATCCAACTTAGAATTTTGGCTGCAATACTAATAAACGTTCATTTTATTTCAGTTATACACCATTTATACGATAAAACTGGCTTGACGACCGGGCTTGATGAGCTGACGATCTCATCGTTTCAACGGTGTAATATTTAAAACAATCACAAAGTAGGGTTAAAAAGCGCTCGTCGAGCGCTTGTCCTGTGCTCATCGACCCAGCTCATCAAGCCAGCTTCATCGCGTAAACGGGGTATTAGTCATACACATTTCAGTTTATGCCTGATCTATGTAATTCAATGTGGCAGGTGGCTGACAATGCACATAGATAATAACTGCAACTTCCAGTACAGCTTTTCATGGATGTATATGTAATTAGCACAGATCACACGATCACACGGAAGTGATCATCTTCACAGAGATCTACAGTTACGAAGAGAAAATTAGTCGGCCAAAGCCATGTGCCTATCATTTATTTTCCGTATTCATAGATAAAGGTATACCTCTCGAGACATAGACCTTCAGTCTACACGGTGTTTCATAAAAATGGACCCTTTTTTCTTTCTTTCATAATTTACCTAAATTGCGATCAATTTACACGAAATTTTTATCAGTTGTAGCTAAAAAAATACCAATTCAAAATATTTCAATCTTTTGTGAATTGGTCATTATTTTGAGTGAATTACGAAAGAAAGAAAAAGGGGTCTATTTTTGGAAACACCGTGTACACGTTGCGCTACAATGTACCTTACTGTGGACTCAGGCGAAGTCGCTTGCACTGCAAGAAACTATTTCACCTAATAATACCAGTAATAACATAAAATACCACTAGGCCTACATAAGCGTTTTAAAGTCCAGCTACTTGCATGTAACAATAATAATTTATGCATGGATTTTGTTCAACATGAACTATTCAGCTTACCAGATGTCGCTCAAACTCGTGTCGACTGGCATTTCGGTTAGTAATAACATTTCCAACTTGACCTGCAAACATAAACAAAACATATATCTAAAATGCCTTCATTTGCACTAAAAACGATTTACTAAAATAAAACAGGTCAAAACTGGCCAACAGCATGTAAGAAACAAACGAAAAATGTTAAAAAATGCGCAAAACCTACACAATAATGAATTACATAGAAATAATAATAATACGGCTACTAGTAATAATAAATTAAGTAATAACTACATTTTTGTTTCAGCCGCGCTCTACGTTTAAACAAAGGCAAGTTCTATTAACACGCGCTGTAATGCTTTTGGTTCGGTCTGTGTTTCCAAACTGTAGACTGCCTCACAACCAAATTGCTTATCGGAATTTTCACAGTTCCTTCCACGGAATGCGGGTCAAGAAGTAACGAACAAAATGACAAAACCAACAGCCTTAAAAATGATCCGACGAACTGTCCGGTAATTCTATGAAAGCAGTCCGGATGCAACGAACATCTCTGGCGGCACAGCTAGCTGAGCCAAAGGCAAAAGTAAACCGATGAATGTGACACGCGGCGGAAAATCCTGTCGTTCTGTCGGTGTTTACGGCCGTTCTATTGGATCATGCACAATTGAATCACGCCGTCCTGGGGAATCACAGCGAAGAATGCCGATGATACCGTGGCAACACCGCAACACTGTTCCACCTTCCTGCACATAGTCTTGCTATCTCCGTATCTGCCTACAATGAGTGACTAGTAAAGACGCGTACACAGCGACGTAAATGAACTGAACTGAACTGACGCGGTTTAGTTTTTAACGAGCTGACCAATGGGCAAGCAGTGTGCATTACAGTTCGCACCATCTAACGGCTCCGGTGGCCTAAATAACTACGCTCACGTACGCGACATCCAATGACCAATGGGCTTAGAAACTAATCCGTGTCAGTTCAGTTCAGTTACGTCGCTCTGCACGCGCCTTAAGAGGACCGTACGGCAGACGACGGCTCGGCCGGTGCAGCTGTCGTTTAGATAAATTGATGGATCTATCTGTCGCGCGTCTCTCTCTCCATCGCAGTCTACCAGTCGTACGAGGGTCGCGTACCAAGTCTTCGCCAGTGCGCCGACGTCACTGTGACGTCATTGTGACGTCAGTCGGTGCGTCGTAGTCGGGACGACCCCGGATCATGACGCGACTAGCAGATTAGCGGCGGATCAACTCGGGCGGCGACTGACAATCGCAACCAGTCGACATCGACCACCGCCGGCGCTTTATCCACTCCGTCTGCAGGCCCGGCCGAGTATTAAAACATCGGCAACAAAAGAAAAGAAAGCCCATTTGTCGCTAGGAAAAACGCGTTGCAGCCTATACAGTTCTCGTTACAGTACTGGTCTTCAAGGTCATCCAACATAGATGGTTTCCATCTCATCTGACAATGCGTATATGCGACTTCTTGTTAGTGACAAATAGTAACCTTGGCCCTATGTCTCAATGTTTCCGAGATGAAGCCACTTATACCTTGAAACTTTTTATTGAAAATTGCGGCCAAACCGCTGCAGTTGGAAACATGGTTACTAATGACAACCTATAAAAAGTCGTTATCCTTCTATCCGACGGTACCATCGCCGACCTCCTACGACTTACCTGTTAGCCACAATACCGCACAATTGGCATACTATAGTGCGTTATAACCCTTCAAGGTTATCTAAAGTCAGCGATTTTCATGTACTTTGAAAGCCAATATGAGAATTTTTTTACTATTAGTAATTAATAGCAACCTAGGCTCTATCTCGCACCGTTTAGCCACAATACATCCGTGACAGACAGGCGACGACGGAAAACGGACGGACAACTGTGCCAAAGACCCCAACAGCATAGCTGTAGTGCGTCAAGAACTTGACTGGCTTTCGTTGGCGGGCGGAGTAGGTTGGTTATAATGCCGAATTACGGTCCGAAGATTCTGACTGACGGATTACGTGTTCAGTAATGATCGCGTACGTCTGACTGACGGGCGATGACGTCGGTTCATTCGGCACTGAACTGCTGTCTCCGTCACCATCAATCTCCTCTCCACACTTAGCTCATTTGCCGTCGCGCTTGCCATTTCATCATTTTCATCCTCGTCCTTCTTATTTCATAACCCACTCAGCCTTCCTATTTCTCACTATAGTGTTTGGAGTGTTGTAAGTGCTCATAATCTCGCCACTCTCAAGCGTGACGACGGGCAGAACTCGCCGTCGATCACGGCCATGAAATAAGTAGGCCTACGTTTGAACACGGTCTACAGCGTAATGAGCTATTATGCTTCGTTACAATCGCATATCAGACTGTATAAAGACCGTTTTAAAATCTCCTCCAGTTGTTCGGAAAAAGTTATAGACCGCACTACGCGCATAGCCCGTGGGTTCACCTGCTTCATAATGATAAATGTAAAACAGACCATGGCCGCGGCTACCGGCGCTCAGACCATTAAGTCAGCGCTGACTTGGGATGCGAGTCTCTGTGCTTTGGGCTTTGCCACCATTTTCATTCATTACTATTAGGTCAACTCAGCCCGAAGACTAATACTCACTTTACCGCCCCGCGGACAACCGGACGATGACTAGACGTCTCGTTTGCACGGCTGTATAAACTGGATAAACCACAATGATTATAAATAAGCTACAGGAATGACCAAATGGTCATATGCACTAAACGGCTAGACCTGGAAAAAAAATACGGTTGTGTAAATCAGCCAATAATCAAATATCACAGACGGAAGAAAAACTCGGTGAAAATTAAATTGACGGAGATGCGCAGGTTTCCTGGATTGCGGAAAACTCTCGTCATCTGTTTGTTGGTTTTCGTCTTCTGCCTATACGACTGACCCTTCAAACGACACAATGCGCATTGCGGGTTGACGTAAAAATGTCCGGTAAACTTGGTATAACGTGGAGTAGGCCTACGTCAGACTCTTGACCAGAAGCGCTTCGTGATCTTGAAATTGGCAGCTGAATCGGCATGAGCTATTGATACCGCAGTGAGCGGTGAAGAGTGTTTTATGATGCCAACTTCTAGTGCTATATAGATTTATGCTTTACTCACCTCTTACTTACTTACACGACACCAGTGCAGGGGCGCCTGACTATTGGCAAATGGCAAATGCTCTAAGAAAAAAATAGGGAGAAACATTTTGGAAAAATTAAGAAAAAAATTTGATATTCATGGCATACTGCACCTCAGCTTGTAAAATGCTGTTCTCATGATCCACGATATCTTGCAACCAAAAGTGTTTTGTGACGCTTAGAATGCATCAAATTCCAGGTGAGCTCAGAACGCTCCACCAGATCTCCCAATCGGCTAGAGAAGGGGTTACTCCCTCCATATTCCCGATCCCTCGACGTCTAAGGCGCCTCGTTCTAGGCGTCTGCAGCGCCCCACCTTGAGTTAGGGGAAAACTTGTTCCAAGGACTTAGGGGGAATAGATGCCCCTGCACCAGCGCCATGTCGGTGCAGTATTTCATATTTTCGACGGCGACGAATAGGTCTACGTGACGCGGCAACTCAACATGCGATGAAAAACTTCCACGTCCACGGTCTGTCTACGCGAGATGACGGACCGACGAACACCTTGGCTGCTGCGGCGAATGATGCAGACGCATGCACACGCTTGCGACTGACTACAGAGATTGATGATTATCGAATAATCCTCTCTCCGTCACCACGGCTCACCAGATGTCCAGCGGTCCGTCAACTTCTAGAGACGGTGTTTTCAGAATGATGTCCAGCTACTCCTTCGCTAACTTCAAATTCGCGCCAATACGTGTCGGTTTCCTGGCGCGGCTATTTCTGTCGCGATTAACGTGAAATGCACTAAAATGTATTTAGGCCCACTTAACTCGCACCGATGTCGTAGGAAAGCGAAATTCTAAAATATAATAACAGCACAAGTTGATGCGTGTTGTCGTGTTTCAAATAACGGAATAATTTTCTTAAAAAAAGAAATGGAAAAACAGAATAGTCGTATAGATTTATTTTAAAACGCTCATATAATGTTAAAACAGCTGTCAGATTTTACTCGGCTTAGTTTGTGAAGCTTTGAAATGATGACGAAGCAAGAAAAACGTTAATTTATGTAACGAATAACGTCAAAAAAACTTTTAATCTTCTGAAAACTTTTGGTCGGAGTTTAATTTTGTTACGGATCCCGCTTACTGATCGACGGAGTTCAGTGAGTGTCCAACAGTAAGAGTTAGCACTCAAATTTCCACGAAATAACCCTTGATGTGGTCAGTGCATTGAATTTGTATCAAAACGCATTTCCTGCCGTTATGCTCAAGCACGACGTCGACCTTAAGTGCTTAAGTGGCGGTAGCGCCGTGGCAGGGCGCCAAAAGGAATCTGCTCCCCCTTAATGTTATGCTGTCAGAATTTTTGGGCAAAAATGAAAAAAATCTGAAAATAATAATCCCCACTTTGGACAAATAAAAAAGCAAAGTTAAACTTTTGAGCAACATAAACTCCTCTGTCAGAAATTTAAAAAATGCAACTCTCTGTCCCCTAAATTTTCAACGTACGACGCCGTTGTTAAGTTGTAGGCCTACGGACAGCGAGTGTTTTTGATGTTGACTTGAATGTCGGCATTGCGGTTTTAGAGACGCTAATGGTAATGTTCCTAAGACTCGTGCTTGATTGAGAGTAAGTAATCACGACTCTGCACCGCGTCCACATCGGCCTACAGCTAACGCCGCACAAATCGTTGTCGATGACGCCCTCGACAGAATCGCTTCATCACCGGTTATGTACTAAACAATCAAGATTGAATGCTATGAGAAAATGGCTTCGTTCTCGTCAGACGGCGATTTCTCAGTGCGCTGAATACGTCTGTCATTCTACCATCAAACACTAAACCATTTTTGTAATGCAAAATACTATGGCGTTACTAACAAAATTAATAATAAACCCCACAACAGAAATGGTAAACGACATCGATAACCAGGTAATTGTCTACGGTGTACATGATATGTTATAGCCTAGTAACTGTTTTATATATTTTTGTTTTGTTTTCTACCACATTGTGTTGGTGAATAAAGATTATCAATTTGTTTTAACGAGTAGGTTTTGAAAACAAGCGCAGAAGACAGGAGTTTGTCAGAAACCTGCCACTCGGCAAAACACCAAAAGAAGTGTTTTTTTACTGAAATATTCTTAAAAACACTGACGCCACTTCCCTGTTATTTGTCGCTGCATTTATAGCGTGGATTAAAATCGAACGCAGAAAAACCTGGCACGTACCGACGATCGTTGCGAAGACGAACACGCCAATCAGGTAGCTGACTATCGTGAACAAGTACCTGCCGACAAACACAATGTTAAACATAATATGACTATCGATTGCCTACTACTTACATATGCTAGAATCAGAGTAAGATAATTATTATATCAAACGAAACAAAACAATTTTCGCTGCTGTAGAAAAACCGTAAACAGCTCTACTCGTGCGTGATTAAGAGACAGAAAACCAGCAAAATTTTTTAAGGTAAAAATGTTTTAACATATTTTTAAATTTAAAATGTTTGTTGTCAAGTTAAGTCTCAAATTATGTTACGGAAAAAGCTAAAAACATTTAAGTTTTTGTCACAGTTAAGCAACTGCATTATACTGTTGACCTTTTTTCCGGACACGGTGTAGAAGCCTTGTCGTGCTTGCGGACGAAACCGTTTATGACCTTTTCTAGCACCTTTGCTCGCCCCGCCGTAATTCAAATTGTTGAATAAATCTATAGAATTTATAGGCTGTAGACCAGTGATTTAAACGAAAGCGAGCTATACATCACATATTACTGTCTGTGTAGTCTCAATGGCATTACTGAATGATATTCGCAGTGCCGTCAAGATGTGTCAGTGCAACTGGCGCGCCGCATCCTTTGAGGTCCGTGATTACTCCAGGGGAAAATGAGCCAACTATCCGATAGAGCTTTGAGTTGCTCCAACAGATAGGGCCTAGTCTATATTATTTAGTTGTGTCTGTCAATCATTTGTATTACTATGCAAGAAAAAATTTTCTAGACCATTAATTGGGTAGCTGATGTTATGTCTATTATTATAAGTCTTTATAAGGAGTGTATATAGTAACATATTTTGAGCATATATTCATGTACTCTAAACAAATATTATATGCTCAGGCCATAAAAAGACTAAACGCAAAATGTACAATAAACGTAGCAGGAACAATTATATTTTCTCTGCTCGGCTGTAGGTGCTATGCGTACAGTGTTGTAGTTTAACAATTAACCTACAAATTCAGTCAATTAACCGCAAGTAGGCAAAAAAAATTCTGGCAGCAACTTAAGCTGTAAAAACGTGCTTGTACATATAAATATAAAAAACAGCTTAAGACATCTTTATTTCGTCACAAAACGGCAGTCAAAAAAAAAACAAAACTTAACTAAGCTCAACTAAACAGTGAGCAAAATTCAAAAAAATGTCACGAAGAAGTGATACTACATCATCCCATTCAAATACTTCTCGGCAATTCTACGAAACAGGCTGTACGCTGCACAGAGAGTTCCAGCTGTTAATAAACCTCGCAAAAAAATATGCTTTCATTAATAATACACAAACCTAATATGACGACTCTGAAGAGCCGAGAAATATTAAACTCGTGAATCTGTAGCAGACGCCGAGAGCGGAATTAATATCCTAGTGTCACTTGAGGCGATGTCGATCAGCAGCAATAGCTCCATGCTGTCGATTGACTTAGTATATCAAATATCGTATTTCGCGTTTCGCAGTTGACATCGCTTCAGCCGCTGTTGTTGCTGCTGCTGACGATGGTACTGCTGCGATTGCACCCAATGCTACCGAAGAGAAAAGCGAACAGCAAAAATCTGCCTAATAATTATTAACACTTAATGTCATGTATTTTACAACAGCGCTATAAAGTGTGGGTAGGCCTAATCTATTGGGGTTTGATGCCGACGATCGGCCTACGTTATATCGATTGGATTTCTTTTATTCGACGGCAACACATTACTCAGAAACTAAAAGTACAAGACAGAACATATGGTCGGTCTATAAAGCTTTATGTTAAGCTCAACGTTACTAAATCTAACCGCAGCTTAATCGTAGAAAAGAACTGGTAAAGTCATTAAATTCTGTTATCACGCAGCTAAAATTTTGTCGTACGAAACAGCTGGCGCCGTCTCCACAATTTTTTGCTGCTGCACCGAATATACTCGTATTAAGCACAGCAAAGAATCTCTCGCTTGGTAACGGCGCAAATAAAAAACAACAACAACAAACAATAATAGTAGTGACAATAACACAAACGTTTTATTACAATACAGACAAAACGCTGCAGCGGAAATTGGCAATATACCGTGTCCGACGAAAAACATTATGGACATTTTCGATTGTAACTTAAAGAAGGATTATCAGATTGCAATAATTTTTGACAATAATATTTTTGACACAACTGGCGATCAAATGACTCTCCAATTTTCTCCTGCACCCATTGTTTGTTTCTGCACTACTTGGTGAAACAAAACCAACGAAATATTGCGTTTTTATTCTATTTCTCCTGTTAAAATTTTCCCAGGTAGTTCAGAAGCAGACATTTGGTGAGGTGGGAACTAAAACAATTATTTGATAGCAAGTAGCGTCAAAATGTTTGCACCAAAAATTTTTAAAATCTGTCAGTTTTTAAAAAGTCACAATCGATAATGTTCGGGATGTTTTTTCTAGACACGGTGTATAGCACAAAGAATTACGAGCGTATTATAACGCCGCTGCATCGTCGTTGATGTGACAGTGTCGCTTTAATTTTTTTTCTTGTTAATACATTGTAATACACCGCATCCAAATATAGACAATAGGCATCTGGTTTCACCGTCACACATTTTGACAACAACGAAGGCATTTGGACAATTTTTGGCCCGAAGATAACGGTATAAATTAGCAACAGCCGACACTGAATACATCCGTAAGCTAAGTCTAGGCTACATCCGGATTATGCTGAGTGTTAAGTAGGCTTCCTGAAAATATTTTCACTAGCAGATTGCCCACTGACCTGCCACGATATATTGTATCTGAGTGACGCTCTTAAATTTGTATGTTAAAAAAGTAAGGCACTAATATTCCAATATTATAACTATTAACTGCAGCAAAAAAATCTCAACTTGCTAAAGAAACAAGTTTCCAGTAAAGGCTAATTTCCTTATTTCGTGCAACCGCGAAAGTAAATCTACGCGACAGTTAGCCGCTGACTGCAAGAACTGAAGATCGCATGTACTTTAGCATTTTTTTCGATTAAGATAATTTTACTACTATTAATAACAAAAAACTTTTTTTTATTTAAAATGATTACTTTACATTAAAAGTTTTTAGTTATTATTAATGACAAACATTTTTGTGTAGGCTTACTGTTTGTAATTTTAATTAATTTTGTGTCTTTGTCTGCTCGTTTTTAATTATTTTAGAGCATGTACTTCGCATACAATTTTATACTAAGTAAAATTTTAAAAAACACGACCGTCATGCATGCCGTGCTGCGTATACATGGAAATCACATCAGAAAGTGTACAAAACAGATTACGGTGACGACGACTGACGTTGCGAGTATTTTTAGCGTCGCTGCCTGCGCCCAGTTGCCGGTCTCCGGGGTAGAAACTGCATTACGCGCGTCAAATAGGCACACTCATTCAGCTACCGATACCAGTTCTCGGCGAGGATAAACTCTATCCGGCGTTACATGAACCGAGTTGGTGGTCAGTCGACCAGCCCATGGGCTAATCATACAGCGACACCGACTGACTCGAATGGTGCCGTTGTCCCGTAAGCCAATTACGGTGGTGACCACGCTTGATAGGCCTACTGCACTCGAACGACGACAAACTGTACACGGCACGTAACGCAAGCATCTTTGCGTCGTTACGTTTAGACGTGTCAGACCTTCGTAGCGATGTCCGGACGCTTACGACGTCGGTACGGTCAGATCGTAATCAGATATCGATCTCTATGCGACAGGCTACAGATGGGCTTCAAACAGATGAGTTTGCCGAGAAAAGCAAAAAATTTGAGCTAATGCTCACGAGACGCGCGAAAGCCTATGGCAGTTCCTGTTTAGTAGTTTAGCTGAAAATTGGGGTGTTCACGCTAAGTTAATATACAAATACCAAATTCCCCATCTGGATCGCATAACGATAGTTGCGTGGCGCCACCTTGTGAATGACGTGGACTTGTGTCGCAGCCCGAAATCGCCAAAAAATCCATAAAACCCCTATTTTGGCGTTCAAGGTTATCCAAGGTCATCGAATTCAGTGGCACTCGAGAGCAAGTGTACGACTTCCTATTAGTGATTAATAGTAACCTGGGCCCTATCTCGCACTGTTTCTGAGATACTTATTGGCTAAAATGGCAAATTTTTCCCACTTCCCTCTCATTTAGCGCCCTCGTTCGGAATGACCCTTTTCGAATTTATGGAAAAGCTTTAGGTTCCTGAAATTAGAGTCTGCCAAGCAGCCGACGGTGAAGATTTGGTAATCCTAGCTTGCACCGTTTTTGACTGATCCACCCGTGTGACAGACAGACGGACGGACTGCTTTCGCGCGTAAAAACAAAATCCGTCTGCGGCTGCACCGCGTCGTTTTATTAGGCGTGATCTCAGTTACATGACCTCGATTTGTTCTACATTCCTAGCAAAGTTTGCTATGAATTTATACACAAGGCTTACGGTTTGTTTAGAACTTGTTGTACAGCTTATTTGGCGACGTGTTTGCCATGTTGGCGAAAGTGGTTTAAGATCGGTTTTATAAATCGATTACGCGCATGCGAACTGTTATTATTATTATTATTATTATATGTAAAAAAAACTTGCCAGTTTACAGCTGTGTGTAAGAACGATGTGATGATATCAGTCCTCTAAAACAGCAAAAATCATTTGGGTAACCTTAGATGGGGCTATGCATATGGCGTCCTTACAAGCTGACTTTGGTTGGTAATCACTAACATAGTCTAAA
>Ga0056128_1005852_pt1 | contig 15477 bp, 13 predicted proteins | sample WorMetLIZISLAND2_FD_71113 | JGI IMG/M metagenome (GOLD analysis project Ga0056128, IMG submission 71113) | Marine gutless worms symbiont microbial communities from Max Planck institute for Marine Microbiology, Germany - Olavius geniculatus... ...
GACAAAGACCTGCTAACTTAGAACAAGTAGTAGGGCGGGGCTATAACTAAACAAAGAAGGTGGGCTGAGGCACCAGACTAAACTAAACAAAGAAGACAAGCCAGGCACCAGAGCTAATTAGGCTCTGAATTAATTAGACAAAGAAGACTGACTAAGAAGACTGGAGTGTGAGGTAGGGCTGACAGACAAAGACCTAGACAAAGACCTAGGTAAGGCTGAGACAAAGACCAGTGGGCTGCCAGCTAGGAGTATGCTGAAACAAAGAAGGTAAGCCAGACACCAGAGCTAATTAGGCTTAGACAAAAAAGACTGACTAAGAAGACTGGAGTGTGAGGTAGGGCTGACAGACAAAGAGGTAGGTAAAAACAAAGGACAAGAGCTAACCAAGGCCCAGGCTGTAAACAAAGACAGGCACCAGGTAGGCTGGACTGGAGTGCTGAGGTAACGCTTTTTTTAAAGGGCGATTTCCCAGCATATACTGGAATTCTCCTTATTACCCTACTGTCATAGCTAACATAGAAATTTATTAGCCCATTGTCGGAATAATTATTTATTTGTGGTAGTGATGGAACGGCAACTACAGTTTAGTTACTTGAATTCATGCGATTGTCAAATAACCACAGATGAATGGAATATTGCAATTTTTGCTTCACAGAATGTAGTAAAGGTGTATATAATGTTGTCTGGTGTAAATAGGTTGGTGGTGGTTGAGCACGTTCGCTGCATGCACCCAGAACTGGCAGATGGCACGACTGAGACTGAAGGTAATAATGCCGACGAAGACAGCTACTTCAACTTAGCTGCACCACGGTGGCTACCAGCCTGACCCCAACCAGGTCGTTCAAGGTCATCGCGCGGCCTCACACGGCGCAAGACTGCGGCCGCCGACCGGCATGGCTACGTCACCATGGTGGACCGGCGGCGACGTGTTGAGAAACAGCCAGAAATCAAGACCTGTGCCCGGTCACAAGCTGTCGATGAACATCGGAAAATCGCTGCGATGGGTGAAGCCGGGGACACCACGAGTAAAGTTGACGAATCAAAAGCGGCTGTGGATTTGTGCAGCACCACAGCCGCCACTATAGAACCTACGATGGGAAGCAGCAGGGGCAGCGCGATTCCGACATCGAAGAACTGGGGAAGCTACTGGCTGTCGGACGATGGCAGAGTTGTCCTTGTCGCCAGTAAGGTGCCGCGTGCTGCTTATCCGTACCACGATCACTCGTACAGTCTCTCCAGACTGGAACCACCGACTCGCGCAATGGGGCATCGGGAGCAACTACGCAACGATGTGAGGATGGACAACAAGGGTGACGCTAGCAGCAAGACTGCGGAGATAAAAGCTTTATGTGCAAAGCCACAGAACTCGGTTGTTATTCGTGTGTCAGTGCCGGGGCCCTCAGGGACTGATGATAACTTTGATGGTCTGGACGATATTGAGCCGAATGAGGATGATTGCCATCGGAGGGCCAGCGGTGACGACCACTCGCAAGCTTATAAGACAGCATTAATAGCAGCGAAGGCAGCATTCGCGGCATGGAAGAATAGAATTGCGTCGTCAGTCAATGCTGGTGCTGCCAGCAGATCTGAGGAGATGGCTGTGTGCGCTGAGCCACGGTCAAGTTCCGTTTTTCGTGCATCACGGGATTGTGTTCTTATTCACGGATCCCAGGACATTGCAGGTGTTCCTACAGCCCAGGACACTGTAGCTGTTTCTAAATCCCAGGACTCTGTGGTTATTCCTACATTTCAGAACACAGCTCTTCCTGTGTTTCAGGACACTGCAACTATTCATACATCTCAGGACATTGCAGTTATTCCTGCGTCCCAGGACTTTGCTGCTTATATGCCCCAGGACACTGCTGCTATTCATACGTCTCATCACGCTGTGGTTATTCATACATCCCAGGACTCTAGTGTTGTAATTCGTAGTAGATCGTCGATGTCGTCAGTTGATGTTGATTCTGATGATGAGATAGAGACTCTGTCTGCTACGTCAGAGCCCTCCATGCCAGACGCTTGTTTGTAGTTCCTTGAACACTGAGGCAGAGTGGCCACAAACCTAGAAGACAGTGAGGGAACCTGCAATACTGAGGGAATTCTATGAAGCTGGAAAGCTTTTGGAAAACTCAGAGGATTATCATGGAATTCTACGCAGCCTCAGGGGAGAAATTGTAACAAAAAGAATAGTGACACCAGATGTGGTTTTGGGGTGCAAAAACGCTCTAAAATATGTTTGAGGCCAGGGCACTGGGGGAACTTACAGTGCTTTCCTGATTACCGTTATTGTTATGATGAGATAGAGACTCTGTCTGCTACGTCAGACAATGCACAGCATTGGACAGAGTATAAAATCACCCGAGTGTTTGTGCGTCCGTGTGTGCGTCCATGCGGCCAACTTTTCTTAAGCTATCTTCTTTCCACCTTCCCTTTCCCTTCTCCTTCCCGTTTTCCTTCCTCTTCCCCTTTCTTTTCCGCTCCCCCTTCTATTTACCTTCCGCTGCCCCTTAATCCCTTCACCTTTCCTTCCCCTTTCCCTTCTTTTTCCCCTTCCTTTTTTCCTTCGCCTATCCCTTCCCCTTTTCCTCCCCCTGTCTTTTTTCCTTACCCTTCCCTCTTCCACTTTTTCTCCATTCTTTTCCCTTTTCCATTTCTCTTCCCCTTCCGTTTACCTCGCATTCCTTTTCTCCTGCCCCTTTCCTTTCCTTTTCCCCTTTCACTTTCCCTTTCCCTTGCCTACCTTTCCCCCTTCCTCTTTCTTTTTCTTCTTCCATTTTTTCCGTGTCCACATTCGTGCGTCCAATATTTGAGGCTTCATATCTCCGCAACAGTGCCAGATAGTCGACCCTCGGGAGTCGAATGGTCACGTGACCGATGACGTCACCTGACCCCAAAAGGTCAAGGTCGTGACCCCATCATCTTTGAGGCGCCATATCTCCATAACGGTGCAAGATAGACACATGGTGATAGTGGACCATTTATAGTGAAGCGCTGGTGACGAATCGAATGGTCTCGTAACTGACAATGTTTATTGTTTAGTTAAAATAATACAGAAGGATGAAAGGATCATTGCTGATGTACAGTTTTAAATTAAACTGTTTGATTTTTTTTCTACCAGTCTAAATAGCTCACTGATTATATTTATACGGACATCTACTATCGAAATGTTTTGTTGTGGTAACCTATGGAAAAGTAAGTTTTCAGCTCTGGTAAAACTGGAAAACATAGCAGATTTTTTCTTGCACTTTGTGAAATCAACCACAAGGACCACAACACATCCGCTCCATCCGACGACGACGATGATTAGGGGGTGTGGAACTATAATCTCTTAATCCATATTTGTTAGACTTAGCAACCGGTAATAGATGATGACTTGTAGACAATAGGGCGACTTCACTTTTTGACTTAAACTTTTCGCTGAGACTTTCGCTGAGTCTAAACTTCGGTCTAAGTACCTACTTAAGCCAAAAAGTGAAGTGATTTCGCTGAGCTGGAATATCCACTTCGACTTTTGACTTTAGCTGAGCGAAAACATGGCGACTATTTAGGCCTACAGTCCTATAGGCCTGCGTACGGATAGTTTAGTAAACTAAAGCAATCTGGTACCAAAAGTAAACGCCGAAATGGATACACAATTACGTACAACAAATTTGAGCTAATGCTCACGAGACGCGCTAAAGTTTATAGCAGTTCCGGTTCAGTAGTTTAGCTGAAAATTGGGGTGTTCACGCTAAGTTAATATACAGATGCCAAATTCTCTATCTGGATCGCATAACGATAGTAGCGTGGCGCCACCTTGTGAATGATACAGACTTGTATCACAGCCCGAAATCGCCAAAAAATCCATATAACCCTTTATTTTGGCGTTCAAGGTCATTCAAGGTCATTGAATTCGGCACCAATCTAGAGCCAGTGTACGACGTCCTATTAATAGTAATCTAGGCCCTATCTTGCACCGTTACTGAGATAAAGTGACTTATTGGCCAAAAGTCGCAAATTTTGCTCACCCCCTCTTATTTAGCGCCCTCGTTCGGGGTGACCCTCTTCGAATTTATGGAAAGCTTTATGGTGCCTGAAATTAGAGTCTTCTATGCAGCCGATGGTAATTAAAGATTTGGTGATCCTAGCTTGCACCGCTTTTGACTGATCCACCCGTGTGACAGACAAACGGACGGACAGAATTGCGATGGCTAAGACGCGCTGAAAGCAGTGGTTGTTTTTGCGCGTAAAAATTGCTCTGCGTTGACATGACTGATTGATTGACATTAGCAGTGATATGCCAACAGGGTGCGGCAAAAAAGTTGACCCCTAAAGTTTTTCGCTGTTTTCTCAGCAACCGTTCGGAATCTGAAATTTTACAGATTTATTTACGAAAACCATGTAAATCTAACTGCCAAGTAAAATATGATTCTGTTGAAAAACGACCAAGTTACAGATTTTTAAAGGTTAAAGGTGCATATAGCTCTTTCTATATCCCATCTCAGAGCTACGGAGCGTCACTTGTCATATGGGATCACACAGTGTTACCTGCCACCCGACAGAGGTGAACGCGCCCCGCCTTAATTCCAGCCAAATAGGCCGGTACTCGATTTACCTACCCCGGAGGGAAGGAAGGCTGAGTTGACCTAAGCGGTTGGTTACATCCCGAGATGGTTTACCTGCCCACAGGCAGTCACCCATCGCAGTATTAACCGGTCCCGGCGTACAGTAACTTCGCTGATTGGATCAGACGCGTTACCACTACACCACGCCGACTACCTACCGATTTTTCAGCATTCAAAAATCTTCCGGCCACAACACGTACCAATTTAATAACATCGTTGAACAACGCAGTTAAATAATGATCAGATGCCAGAATTCCATTGGCACTGCGAATGTTCGAAGTGTCCACCGCCAGCTCCAAGCTACAACACCAGCCTCTAGTCGCCTTATTTGAGAAATCTTTTACAGCCTTGTCGATTGGTCCCTGTGGCAGGTTGTCCCAGATAACCTGAAACGCTTCCTTGAGTTCGGCGCTTGTTTTCGGCTTTATTTTAAGCTTGCGATAAGCCTCCAGAATTGCACCACATACGTGATAGTCCATTGGGTTGATATTCGGCGAATTTGGAGCTCATTGGTCTTTTGTGATGATATCTGGACAGCAGGCCCGTAGCCAGTTCTGTGCGCTGCGCGGCGTTGCGCGCTGTGTCTGCTGACTGCTGACGCGCCATCCTGCTGGATTATGAATCCGGTAGGCAGCTAGTGATTGCTTTAAAAGAACGATAATTTAGTGATAATTTATAAACAATATAAATTACTGTTTATCAAAACGTTACTGTGACGTCATCAGCAGTAACGCGTAACCAGTTTTTGAAAATTAAATAGCATTTTTAGCTTGAACATTTTTAATGCTGAAAAATCGGTAGGCGGTCATGTTAAAAAGTCTACAACTTTGCCGTTTTTCAACAAAATCACATTTTATTTTGCAGTTATATGTAGAAGATTTCACCAAATAAAGCTGTAAAATTTCGTATTAAAATCCCAAACGGTTGCCGAGAAAACAGCGAAAAACTTTAGGGGGTCCACTTTTTTTGCCGCACCCTGTATACATGACATTGTAACCTATGGAGAGATGTTTGTTGCGTGTTTTGTTTTTGTAACATAACTGAACACACTGTGCATTTTTGGTGCGTCGAGTTGTATTGTTAACTTACTTTATATTCTCTCTTGCGTTGACGCTAGAAAAATCCTTAGAAGAATCTTCGTTTTGAACGACATGCATGTTCAGTAGAATAGTAGCCTACGTAAGATTCGACTCTACCCCCTGACGGTGAAGCAGCCGTTCAGTAATCCACCCAGGGGCGTCTATCCCCTTTGGGCACATTATACGTACGCAAGCTCTCCCCAATCCACCCTCTAATGTTTACCCTTCTCCCCTCACGTCAAGCTTAGTCACTTGCTAAGTTGTCCCCAATGACAGCATCCGTACTCGTGGGTAGGGGCGTTTATTCGCCCTACTTGGAGCAAGTTTTCCCCTAACTCAAGACGATCGAGGCGTCATAGTCGCCGAGATCTGCAGCGAAGGAGACGTAGGCATCGAAGAGGTGGAAAATGGGGAGGGGGTATTCTCCTCCCAGCCGACTAAGGAATTTTGGGGAGCGTCGTGAGCTCCCGAGTGAGGTTGGGGCAGAGCCCCGGCAAGAAACGAATTTTGTACATGCATTCTAAGTCAATGAATACTTCTGCTTGCCATATAGGCCTATTGTAAATCGTGAGTTAACATCGTCTCACAGAAATGCAGAATTATAATATTTAACTTTCCCCCATAGTTCATTTCCTAAATAAAACCTTTCACCCTATTTTTTCTTGAAGCATTTTCTCCCAGGTTTATTAGATCTATATAGGCCTATATATAGGCCTGGTGTAGACGCCCCTGCTCGTGCGCAGTGCCAGTAGAAAATTTTCTAAGTAAAATCCTGTAGTGGTGTCCGGCGGAGCCCCGGCCGAAAATGAATTTGGTGCATTTTAGCCTCACAGAACACGTTTTGGTCAAGTTCTGGTGTAACAATGACTGCCCTGCCCCCTGTTGCGGCAACTTAAATTGCGGCCGCGACCAAACCGACGAGTTTGGGATGGTCGGTTTTGTCCCACCGACGTCGGCTCGTTGGCGGGTTGCTACTTTTATGTTTGTATATTTTGTTATCCATCGGTTATCGTTTTTATTAAACCTGAGTTGAGTTGAGTTGAACTGCAACAAGAAGTCTGGAACTGTGTATCCTGTAGCGCGTCTTCCGTAGCGACAGCTGGGCTTTCTTGTTTCCGTTGTGTTTGACAGCACTAGCAAAACTTAAACACCACAGCTAAAAGAAATCTAAACTTCCTTGAAATTTTAGCTGTTGCAATGGCAATTAAGAGTCCAAAAATTCTGTCATTTTTGAATGCCATAAATTAAATGTCACGAGGAAACTCCGGAAATTTAAGCCTGCATAGGCGGAGTTACATTTCTCACATTTTCTTGCTTCCTGTTGTAATGTAAACAATAAACGGTGAAGTAATCGTGGAGTCGAACAAAGTTAATTTATTGTTGGTTTATTTTGTTTACGGGTGACAGATTTTGTACGTCAGGTATCGCATTACTTGAAACAAAGTATTGTTAATTTAAATTGAGTGACTTTTATTGTTGTTATGTAACACTGTCATATATCTGTTGCTTTCTATCCAGACTCGTCTGCCGCCGGCCGCAAACCCCATCTTTCTGTGCGTATCCCTAACTTTGTCGATAACTCCATTCCTGAGTCCCCTACCGTAAGCTTCAGTTCAGCAGTCATCTTGGTTATTATTTAGAATAAGGCCGCCAGCCCAGATTTGGGTACTGGTGCAGAATACTGACGCCAGATAATGCGTGTTTTTTTTACAAGCTGAGCATAGCACTAGACTTACCGATGTTGAAATGTTGCTGTAAATTGCACGCCGATGTTCCTACATCAATATTACGTGTCGCTTATAGCCTTATACGTGACTTTCTTCGACTTAGTCAATTTCAGTCCACAGCCTGGCGGGACTAAAATGTGGCAGAAAGTTAACTAACTATCTAATAAAGCTGAAATAAATAAATCTAAGTTGTGCAGTAAGATTTTAGGTCTATGCTGTACAGGAGCCGGCCATTATGGTCCAATTCCGCCATTGAATAGCTAAGAGTAAACTGAAAGATTTTTAACCTCTCAGTATTTTGAAAAGATATAAATGAGAATTGTGGTGCTTAATCATTTTTCAGTCAATCTTGTATAAAGAAAGAATGTCGCTCTGCACAAGTCGTGGTAAATCGCATCACTCTCCACCTGTGCAGATTTCATCTCAGCAGCCAGCGCTGGTAACGAGGAGTTTGCCAGAACTCGGAGTTAAGGATCCTTTTAATATTTTTTCACTTTGGAATTAGTGAATCTATTCACCATCTCCATAAGCAGTGTAGGCTACGTGTGGCGGTGTGAAATTGATAGCAGCGCGGCCAAACTGATTTTAGTAGCCCAATTAGCTGTACTTCAGACCGCCGAACTGTTTTAGTAAATTCTGATTCTTTCAATTCAGTCCGGCGAACTGACGATAGTAATTTTGGTCAAAAATCTTTCAGTTTGCCGAACTGACTGTAGCACTGAGCTTTGTATATACATATATCACAGTGGTGTGTATCGATTGGTATAATGACTTTCATTATGCATATTTTTAAGTAACATTTTTCGGAACAGTCTTGCTTACTTTTTTATACCTGAGATTGTTGAACTTTAACTTTCTACACATTCGTTGTTTTAACTTGTTTACACGATGACATTCTCACTAAATGTTGCTTTAGTTGAATGGTGTTGGCGAAAAAGTAAGTAATTATTGCAAAAACCTGCGTCCAAACTCTCGAGAGCTGGATGTGATGTACTTACGCGGTGACCTTGTATGGGCTCTGTGGGCCATGTGCTGTGGTCATGTGGTCGTGTGAGGTCGCTTGGCGGTCAACGTTCGTCTAGGCAGTAGAAATGCGTCTGCTGTCTGTTGCGGTCGATTGTTGTCATCAAGGTGGCGTCGATTGCAAATAATGTTAATTGCTGCTTGTGTAGCTGGACAATAGTCAATTTGTGCACGAAGATTTGTTAGCGTTTCTCACAGGGTTTTCAATAGACCTGAATTTTCAGGACGTCATGACTTCCAAGCTAAAAAATTTGGACGTCAGTGTACAAAATCTGGAAGTCATCCAGTAGGCCTACAAGAAAAATAAAGCAAAAACTTAATGCAAAACAAGACTTACTACACATGCGTCACTAACGCACCACCAACATAAGTCGTGGTTTTTATGCGCTACAGCCATGCTGAATAGCGCGTCTGTGGCACGATTGTCGTCTGTCTGTCAATCTATCTGTCACGGATGTATAATTATTGTGATTAATCAATGCGAGATAGGGCCTAGATTGCTATTGATTACTTATAGGAAGTCGCATATTAGCTTTCAAATGACATGAAAATCATTGGCCTTGTATGACCTTGGAAGGTCATGACCAAAGACGTTAGATAACGTTAGATAACGTCTTTGGTCATAATGCACTATGGTATGACAATCGTGCGGTATTGTGACTAAACGGTTAGTCGTAGAGGGTCGGCGATGGTACTATCGGATAGGGCTCTGGCGACGTCCTATAAGCTGTCAATAGTAACCATGTCTCCGTCCGAGCGGTTTCGCCGGAATATTTCAAGTAAAGTAGCCGTATCTCAGAAACGATGAAAGACAGAGCCAAGTTACCTATTAATCACGTATATTGGCTTTCAAATGGCATGAAAATTATTGACCTTGGATGACGTTAAAGGTCAGTAGTGCAACAGGAACTATATAGGCTGTGGCGCATATTCCCTAGCGACAGCAGGGCTTTATTGTAAAAACAAGCAACATTCGAACTTTACATTGGAGGCTTTAACGCGGTCGAGTACCCACACGCCGGAAGCGCCGCCATCGGCTCGGAGGCCCACCCCCACGCGGAACTTTACAACAGAATAAATTAATATGGTTGCTGTGCCCCGTCTTCATGAAATGAAGTATTCAGAAACACGACAGTCAGCGAAAATTTTTGAAACATTGGAAAACAGATTCTGACGTCAATTTACAGCTTATTATAGACAAATGAACGTAATAAGAAGCAAATTGATTTGGACGTCGAGACGTCCACGTCTTAAAATTTGGGCGTATGGGCTGAAATTTTTGGGCGTATTTACGCCCAAACGTCCGCTATTGAAAACCCTGGTTTCTCATGCGTCATGACATCGTTCTGAGCGAAATGCTGTAGGCCCTAGTATCAGTGCGTGCGCTACTTTTTCGGCTGAACAAGGTATGCGTACCGATACATTTGTTTTGTGATTTGTTTGTTTTAATGTTGCTTCAGAAATGACTGAAATAGGTAGAATTAGTGTTGTTATGCATGTTTCAGACTAGTTTAATTATGGGAAACTGCAGTTGAGTGAAGTTCGGTAGCTGAGAATAAATTTGGGGTTTTGTGTGGGGAGAAGCAATAATATTATTCCTTCCTTCTTTATATTAGGTCGACTCAGCCTTCTACCTTCTGTGGGATGGTAAAATGAGTACTAGCGGTGGTCACGCCCATCGCTAGGGAAGAAACGGCGAGTTCTGCCCAACAGTAGCCCCTGTGGTCAGGACTGCAAGCATACTGGTCTAGTCGGTTAAAGGCGCTGGCTGTTAACTTAAGCTGGCCATCCGGCCGACCTGGGCTGTATGCTAGCTTAATTGGGCTTCGTACTGCGGTGGGTGACTGCCTGCGGGCAGGTGTGCCATCGCGCCGGCTTCGCCCTTGCGGTCCAAAGCGCTGTAAAGGGGATGAGCTCCCACGCAACGGAATCTTCTTCTTCTTCTTCTTCTTCTTCTTCTTCTTCTCCTTCTTCTTTATGTGCTGCTTATTCAGTATCTGCACTTCGTTGTTCTTTTGCCAGGGGGCGCTAGTTCGATTTTGGTGTTTTTGGCATTTTTGTATTCATTTTTTGTTCAGGTAGCTTATTTTATTTTTTGGAAATATTTCTTTAGTACAATGTTCATTCGCAAGGGGGTGGCACTATATTTTGGGTGTTTTTAGGCTGTATTATTTGCCATGGGGCGCCACCTAGTTCATTGTGGGTTCTTGTTTTTAGTACATCGATCATTTGCCAGGTGGCGCCACTACTCCCATTAGGCTGTTTTTCGTGTTTCTCTTTGTTTTCCCCTAAAAGACCTAACCCCCTTTTTTCTTTATAGATCCCCTCCAAAAAACCCTCTTTAGAATGATGGAATGCACCCAAAAGACTTAACTTTGTTCTCGGGTCTTGATAGTCAGTTATTTGCAGTTTCCCATAATTAACTTCGTCTGAAACTTGCATAACTAGTGACCGAGAATCGAGGATTTCTTCCAGATCACCCCCAAAATTGAATCACTTGTAGTTTTTGCCATTCCCAACATTCCCTGAAAATTTCAGAAAGGTCATTCCATAACTTTTTGATCTTGCTAACACACAGACAGACAAACAAACTCTGGCAAAAACATAACCTCTTTGGCGGAGGCAACAACACTAGTTCTACGTATTTCAGTCACTTCTGAAGCAATCTGGGGTGGCGGCCTTATTGTAAATTTTTACTCTCATCTCATCTGTTAGCAGACAAAAACCTTTTGCACAGCATGGCATCTTCCCACTGACTAAGACACGATGACGTCACAGCAGACCGCCGCCGCCGCCGTTAAGGCCTCGGACTGCAACCAACTGTTAAGTTAGCGGTCCTAGACCGCTAACCTTCCACGCCGCCGCCGCCGATAAGCTAGCGGTCTTAGCGGTTTAACGAAAAAATAAAATCAAACAATGTGTTGTGCTCACACTGCTGCAAGCAGAGCGCCAGCGTGAGTGCGCATGTTTTCGTCAGTCGTCATGTATGGTCGTCACTGTAGTGCCGATGGTGACTGACAACCAGTGAATGAATATTAATGAGCATGACTAATGAGCATTAAATTGACGACCATCGTTGGAGTTAGTGTTTGTACTTTGCACAGTATTTCGTGGTTACACGTTTTTGGCCATTCGCTAAACTTTTTTTTTACATAATGGCGCGATTGTAACCCTACTGCACTCTTTTCTACAGTGTACGAGTTACTAATCTGACTCTATAAGGGAAAACGGTAGTTTATTGTATATCGTTACGAATCACGCAAAGGTTGTTGCTTTTGGGTCTCAAAAATTACTACCACTGACCAGGGACGTTGAGAGCCACAGTGGGGCCCGAGCAAAAAATTCTCGCTTGGCCCATCTGGAAAGAAAATTTGAAAATTTTCCTTTTTAAAACGGCGCATTCTGGTGTACCTTATATTTTCAGCGACAGCGGGGAGCCCAAATGTCGTGGGGCCCGGGGTAACTTACCCCCCTTCAACCCTTTCTCTCGACGGACCTGCCAATGACAGGCATCTTAGCGGTCTGGAGCGCTAAGCCGCTGCTAAAGCTTAGTGGTCCTGACCGCCGCTAACTTAACCAACCGCTTAGGCTTTAGACCAGCCGTTAAGCCTTAGCTTAACGGTTCCGTGGACTATCTGTTGGGAATCCACAATGTTCCCCTGTTGCAAAAAATGGCTGCCGCCATTGTTTTGTTTTATTTACTATTACTTTCAACAATAATACACCTAAACTATGATCAAGAGAACTATGAATTATAGGCCTACACCAGCCTAAGACTGAAGACGAGGACGTTAGAGATTTTTGAAAAGCAACGTGCTGCAAACAAAGTTAGTCACCAAACAAATACTGGTATGAAACAAATTGCTGCCAGGTGAGCCCCCTGGCGCGGGGGGCCCGATGCCATGGCATACTGGGCATATCGGTTAATCCGGCCCTGCCTTAAGCTAACTGGAAATGCAGGGAGACAGGTCGTGGCTTCACCAAAGCAAGAGTTGATTTCCTGCTGATGATAAATAAAGAATATAGGATTAAAGGCTGTCTACATCTCCGAATGATAACCCATCTCAAAGCACCTACAGAGCATCACCGGCCATGTGGGATCACAGTGTTACCTGCAACCTGACACAGGTGAATGAATGTCCCCAACCTGAACCACAGCAAGACAGACCGTTACTTGATTTATTACACTGGAGGGATGGAAGGCTGAGTTGACCTTGGTGTTGGTTATATACTGCGATGGTTCACCTCTTTGCAAACAGTCACCCATCCAAGTAGTAACCACTTGAGTGAGACCTGACCGGAAGTTGAACCCATTTCCTCTCAATCATGAGTCTAATGTCCTAATCAAGCTACCAAGCTACCATCAGTCAATAACACTAACTCGTAACACTGACTCATAGAGTTTGACATGAATGCTGCTGACAGGAAGATGTATCCATCACATGCAGGAGGTCACGGGCATCAGCACAAGCACAAGAAGGAACACCACAAGAAGCACCATGGCGGCGGAGGCGGTAGCAGCTCGTCCAGTAGCAGCTCAAGTTCAAGCTCCAGTGGCTCCGGAGATGAGGCAAAGAAGGCTTGGAAGAGAGAGCAGAAGAAGCACAAGAAACACTCCAAAGAACACGTATGACGTCAGCGATAGTGTTGTGCGATACCTTCAATACTTCGATGAGTGTCATGAGTATCAGTGTTTCAGCAGCAAAGAGTATCGAAGAGGTTTCAATATATGAGGGGTGTTCAAAAAGTCTTGCGAGTCCATATGTTGGACTGAAAAACTTTTCAAGATCTATACACCAATAAAATGCTTATTTCTTTTGATGCCATACAACCTTAAAGCGGATGTGACGTCATTGTAACTTGTGACGTCATAAAGCGTCTTATATCTGTCCTCCAGCCAGGCTTTCATCACACATCTGAGTTCACTTTTTGTTCTTATATCTTACTTATTCCAGTAATATAGCCTTGATTTTACACTCTAGATTTATTTGCACACTTGAGTTACTATTGACATTGTTATGTCATGAATGACCTCTTGTACATATCATGCCAAAGCAAAAGCTAATGCGTTAAGTAAGTACTCAAGAGTTTCTGTACTTGTCAGTGTTGTCTCTGTTAGGGACACGGCAAACATGGAAAAAGTGGAAAAGGAGGACATCACCCACCAGGATCGCACCCCGCAGGAGGAGCTCATCTACCTTATCCGCCTGCAGGGGGTCCTCCTGGGATGTACCCACCCCCACCAGGACAAATGCCCCCAGGACAGTACCCTGCCTGTCAGTACCCGCAGGCAGTGCCTGGAGCATATCCTCCTGGATCCTATCCACCGGCACCTTATCCACCCACTGGACCTGCTCCAGGACCAGGATACCCACCAAATCCAGGTGAAGATGTTTCTGACTTCATGTATGTTGGACCTGGTTTAAATACATTGATTGTCCTTGAGATAGCAGTGCCTCTTGTGCGTAGTGATTCAGCAGTTTTGCTTGATGACGTCACACCTCACGCGCTAGTGTGAGTGTTGTAAGGACGACCTTCAAAGCCTGTGGGAAAAGGCAAAATTTGACCCTCAGCCGACCAAAAACCCCTGAACCGATCGTCACCAAATTTGAATGGCATGATTACGTCGTGGACACATACCACCGAAAAAAATTTGGGCTTAATCCGCCCAGGGGTTTTTGCTCCCATTATAGGTGAAATATACATCCCTCCTGTTCGAAATTTACTACACTTTTTGTTTTTGGTACTTAAACTTGCATACAAGTGAGTCCGTTAGACCGATTTTTACGCTTAATATGTCAAATGACACGGTTCTGTGCAAGGAAGTGCCTTTTTAATGTTATAAAATAAAAATTTAATTTTTGACTTATGTATTTGAAAAATCAAAAAAAATACAATGGCGCCTATGGGGAAAATTTTAAAAATTCTTTAAACTGTCATAACTTCTGTTGTGTGCAAGATAGAGTCGTAATTTTTTTGTTCTATGGTATGGTTTTTGGGGTCGGCCTAATTAACGGTGACATTTATATTTACCCCCCCGATTGACCCCCATTGCCATGGCAACGACATTTTGGACAAAATTCGCTATAACTCAGCTTGTGTAAGAGATGTCTGCGAGATTTTTGGCATCTGTAGGGGAGTTTTCGAAAATGGGCCATCAGATGCTGCTAACTGTATTTTACCCCAACCGACCCTTGTTGCCATGGCAACAAAATTTAATACAAAATGGGCTATACCTCGGCTTGTACAACAAGTATCACCAAGATCCTTGCATCTGACGGAGGTGTGGCTTGAAGGTTTGAAGATGACGTCAGTCGAAGTCTACCCTGATTCCCAGCTATAATGAGCAGCAGCGTAGCAAGAGCAGCAGCTGCAGTAGTAGACACGGGGTACAGATCCTGCTATAGCACTTTTTACATGCGCCAGGCTCATTCCCCGACTTTTGGCAATAAAACAGCAAATATATAAGTAACAAACTTACCACTGATTGTGACTGGGATTATGATGCTGATGTGATGTGTGGATAGGTTATCCAGCTGCACAGCCTTATCCGCCGCCACCTGGCGGCTATCCACGTGAGTTATACTTGTACTTAGGGCGAGTTGCACCAACGTCGTTCATGATCTTGGTTCAGCTGAACGAATTTGATGCCTTAAGCTTTCCTGAAGTTATCACACAATTTTCGCATCAACAGTTGCATGATAAAGTTCCAAAAATATGCACTTTGTTTTACTCATTAATTATTCTACGTCCGTTGTCAAGATATATGTTCACCGTAGCTACGGCGAAGCAACGGCACATTGGCACTCTAGAACGCTGTTTATTTATTCATTAATTAATTTATTCAGCAAAAACGCCTCAGAAAACCGATATAGTGCAAATCTAGCATATCCAGATTGCAAGTATAATTGAATTTGATGCCTTATAAATCGATACAAATGAGTTTTTGTTGCTGTGGTAAGGGTTCGATCGTATGTTTACTGTAGCAGCGAGACATCGCCACCGAAAAATGCGATATATTCATCTATTTGTTAATTTATCGAG
>Ga0056128_1005853_pt1 | contig 15477 bp, 8 predicted proteins | sample WorMetLIZISLAND2_FD_71113 | JGI IMG/M metagenome (GOLD analysis project Ga0056128, IMG submission 71113) | Marine gutless worms symbiont microbial communities from Max Planck institute for Marine Microbiology, Germany - Olavius geniculatus... ...
TTTTAGTGAATTTTGCACGATTTTGGGCTCCAATATGTATTTCAAGAGTGAATTGCACCCAAATGACGCATTGGGCCAAGGTGATACGGCCTCAGCGCTGGACATGTGCATAACCTGTCCACCTCGAATGTAAGGTAAGGTAAGGCACCCAAATAGCTAGAGATAGACCAAGACAACCTGCATATGAAATTTTCAGCATTGAATGTAGCTTTTAGCAATTAAGTTCTGCCCTTTTAAGTTCAAGGAAACCTGTGTACGTGGGTGTCAAAGAGGGGTACCCGGTACCTCTTTAAAAAGTGGTTATTTATCTGCTGCTGGCTTGTCTAGCATGAAAATGGTTGCAGATAGCACAGACATGCTGCTTAACATAACAAGCACTGGTGACGAGCTTCTTAGGATTGTTAATATTGATGACCTTGATTGACTGTGATCTTTAAGAATAGGAGTGATTTTTGGCTGCAAAAGAGTGAATTGCGACGAAATGAGTGGAGATAGACAAAGATTACCTGTGAGCAGGAACTGCTATATGCTTTCGTGCATCTCATGAGCATTAGCTCAGATTTCTTGTTCATTTAGACTGAGTCAACTTCTAAGTTTGGCATGGTTCATTATCCCCCAGTTGTTGCATATGTATGTTTTGTATACATTGTTGTAGGAGAGTTTTAGACTTGGCCAGTGCTTGATTCTGGCAGTTGATCAGGCAACTGCAAAATCCTGCTACTACTGGCTAGTTATTGAGACAGAAGACTTGAAACTAGCGGAGGTCTCGATCGTTGATGACAGCATCTTCAGTACATCATTTATCTTGTTCAGACTATGTGCTGGTCTCTCGTTTAGCTTTGAACACGTGGAACAAAATGGTGCGGCATCTATGTTCCTGTTGATATAATCTTTTAGAATTTGGTGCACACAGAGTTGTTTTAGAAAAAGATTACATCCTATATAGGAAATCATATATGTCCTCACTGTTAAATTTCTGTTAATAGCAGACAACGGTAGCATAATTACTAGATTGCGGGATTGAACATGACTGGCATGATGCAGTACCATTGTATTCTATAGGGTGGGCCAAAAAATGTGCCATTTTACTTTTGTCCATATCTTCGCCAGTTATTGACCAATTTTCAAAATTCTTCCCCTGGCACCCTCTGCAGACAATTTGCGATAATATGATTATTATAGATCCCACCCCACTGTAAATGCGTCTTTACACTACTTTGTGAAATGTCAATGAAATATGCATATATAACTATAATAACAAACAAACATTTTGGTAAAATTGAAAAAAGCACACTTCAGACCAACATTGCAGTAAATGGTCTACAGGGTGTGGCAAAAAAGTGGACCCCTAAAGTTTTTTGCCATTTTCTCAGCAACCGTTTAAGATCTTAATATGAAATTTTATAGTTTTATTTAAAGAAACCTTCTACATCTAATTGCTAAGTAAAATGTGATTCTGTTGAAAAGCAACAAAGTTATAGACTTTTTAGCATGACCTCCTACCAATTTTTCAGCATTGAAAAATGTTCAAGCTAAAAATGCTATTTAATTTTCATAAACTGGTTACACGTTCCTGTTGATGACATCACAGTGACGTTTTGATAAACAGTAATTTATGTTGTTTATGAATGATTACTAAATTATCGTTCCTTTAAAGCAATTTGCCGGCTGCCCACTGGATTCATCTTCCAGCAGGACAACGCGTCAGCAAACACAGTGCGCAATGCCGCACAGCGCACAGAACTGGCCATCGCAGAAGACCAGTGGCTTCCAAAATTGCCGAATATAAACCCAGTGGACTATCACGTATGGGGTGCAATGTCGGAGGCTTACCGCAAGCTTAAATAAAAGCCGAAAACAAGCGTCGAACTCAAGGAAGTGCTTCAGGTTATCTGGGGCAACCTGCCACAGAGACTGATCGACAAGGCTTTAACTTGTTGTTTTTCAACAGAATCACATTTTACTTGGCAGTTAGATGTAGAAGGTTTTAGTAAATAAATCTGTAAAAATTTCAGGTTAAAATTTTAACCAGTTGCTAAGAAAACGGCAAAAAATTTTAGGGATCTACTTTTTTGCCGCACCCTGTATATGACACTAGACTGTGTGGATATAACACAGTCTAGTGTCATACGAATCATTCATCGCAATGTTGGTCTGAAGCGTTTTTTTCATTTACCTAAATTTTTGTTATTAGCGTTAGTTTTTGCTTACATTTATATTTCACAAGGTAGTGTAGAAACGCGTTTACTGTGTGGTGGGATATATAATAATCACATTATTGCAAATTGTCTGCAGAGTGTGCCAGTGAAAGAATTTTGAAAATTGGTCAATAACTGGCAAAGATATGGACAAAAGTAAAGTGGCACGTTTTTTATGACCCACGGTCTATTGTCATCAACCTTTTGCTATGTCAGTTGTGCTTGTTGTGAACGATTTTTGTTGTTGATTGAATTTTTTAGACACATCGTTACCTGTTTATGTTTTTGTAATTCCTGTTTTTGAAGGAGCAATGCACCATATTTTTCTTGACAACATGTATTTTTCACTTCTATTTGTTAGAATTGGCATTTCTCAGGTGACAAATGTTTGAATGATTGTATTTGGCATAAGCATTAGCCCCACATTTGTGGTGGTACAGTACTGTAATACATTCTGAACGATTGTCCAGATACTAAATTTCCCAGTGGTCTGTCAGCCTCACATTTGGCTGATGAGGAAGCTATTGCCTGGCTTGGCATGCAGAGCATATGCTAAGAAGAAGAAGACTGTAATACTTCAAATTTGTTTTATTTTTATGGTGCTTTTTTTATGAAGGGCAGTGTTCTTAAGTGATAGTTCACATCTTGTGTAGTTGTACTGTAGATCGCATAACATGTTTTTCTTATTGCGCTGTTTAGTTAATGGCATATTTGTACTGTTGTTTGTCAGCAGATCGACCGGGTCACTTACGCGATGAAATGCAATATATTGAAGACCAAGTAACAAGCGATGTAGTTGTGTTTCGTATCGTCGACTGTCCTGTACAGCCGTTGATCTATAGTTCTGTTGGATCTAGTGATGAGAATTCGGCATTGATTGTGTCTGACTTGTTAGACTCATGCCCACCACAATGGACTGGTGATGTTAAAGGTCAACCTGGTTCAGAGAAGCCAGTTTCTTTTGAAAACTCACAGGTGTGTTGGTATTTTTAACACATTGTTCGTTCTTTCCGATTTATTAGTACAGTATGTATTACATTGGATAAAAGATGTATACTTGTGATATGGGTTGTGCTCATGTTGGAAAGTTGCCTTTTTTGTTTGTATGTTTTTCATTTTTGTTGTAATTTGTGAAATATGGCACTCTATAAATTATCTGCTTCACGTGATTGATTTAAAGAAAAATTAAATTGTTTAGGTTATGACTCACATTGTCAGCATTAGGCTATGCATGACATACAGTGAACACACTTTAGTACGACAGTACAGTTCAGATGAGTTTAAAAGCATTAAAATTAAAGATTAAATCCAAAAGCAACTGGTAAAGTTCAAAATTTTCATGCATAGTCACATAGTAGTTAAATTGCTGCAGATACAGTATGTAGTATGCTGATGTGTTTTGCTTGTTAGCGGCTTGTGGATGTAAGAATGGGTTTCCTCTCGACTACTCAGCAGGACTCAGAATATTGGATTTCATGTGCACCAGTTATTCATCATGAGCACAGTGAGTGAGACTGTTTTTGTTCGCATCACTAAATGCTCCATTTTACGAGTATGTGCTTGATAGGTACTTTTTGGTCATCTGCAGTATGGCAGGTTTATGAAAGTCAAGTATTTTTTGCTTGTAATGTCACTGAACATTTGTAGGTGCTTTCGTATTCTTGTTGTTTATGCCCAACATTCTTCCCTCCCCTTCAGAGGTGACTGCCTGGCACTATCAGTGGCCCATCTTAAGTATGTAGCGGTTGTTTGAAGAGTAATTAATTTAAATATTTAAATCTAGCATAGTTTTTGTTATCTGGTTTTCAGGCAAATATGAATGCAGTATACATCTTGCTTTTCAAACACAGTAGCAGCATTTGAAGACAATATTTAGCAACTCCATTTAATTAGTATCATATGCAACTGATAGATGCTGTATATGGGTGTTGTAGAAATTGTGTTAAACGTTTGTAGCAGTTTTAATTAGAGTATATTTCTGACTTTCCTGCAGTTTTTTTATTGCTTTTTTGTTACTGCTGTACATAGCATAACAGTTTTATAGTTTTAACTGGTATTATTGTAATTGACTTTGTACTCATACATGGAATTACAGAGCAGTTTCTGCAGACAAAACTGATATTGCCGCTGGATGTGTTGGCATACGTCAGTCCACAGACATCAGTCTCCAGTTTGCAATCCATCTTCACAGAAGGCATCGTGCGACAGCTGCGTGCAATGGCACACTGTCTAATCACGTTCTGTCAGGTATCGCTGTCATGTTTTACACTGCTTGTTGTGCTCATTTGTTCGATATCTGTCAAGATTTCTTTACTAACAGCTGTCTTTACTTTAATCAATGGCTAGGACTAAATGTGAAAGTATGAGGGTTGTTTGATAAATAAGTTACAAAACAGCGTCATTTTGTTATTTTTCTAAATATTTGAAATATACGTTTTGTAGGAAATTTTATTTTGAGCAAGTGTAGAAATTTTGTTGATGATGACGTCATTATTGTGACGTCATCTCTTTACAGAATGCCGTTTATACACTATGATTTTCTCCAGCAGTAATCTATCATAACTCACAAGTGACAAACAGCATAGGAACGGAAAAAAATGAATAAAATTAACAAGTTAATGTAACCTGTTAAAATGTTAATAAGTATTGTTTTAATTTTCAACATAATTTTTTTTTGGTTTGCTCAGACAGTTATCTGAATGCCCGATGCAAAAAAAACGATGCTGGCTGCTGTCCTTGCCACTGACTAACAACTGATTGCTCCTCAGTATATGATGCAAATTTTTGCCCACCTTGCATTTTCTTATGCCAGAACTGTACTGCTTGCTTCACAAAACACTTGTCACCATATATTAGATGCATCTCAGAATGAATCTGATTTGCGTTAAGTTTCGTTGCCCACAAACAAAACAGTAATGATGTGCTGTTCGTTTTGGGAGTATTTCAGTGGTAACGTTGCTGTATTTAGTGACGTTATCGTAATAAAACTCACAGCTGATACTCAGAATCAAATTCCCTACAAAACGTATACGTCAAGTTTGTAATATTTGGAAAACTAACCGAATGCTGTTGTTTTGTAACTTATTTATCAAATGACCCTCGTATTATGTACTTGTAGTACAGTATGAGTAAAACATCAATTAGTTCATTATTCTGAACAGTGCTTTCTGTCTGCCTGCATTTTGTCATTGTTGGAAAAAATAGCTTCTGTTGATGCTGTGCTTAGCTATCGTTCTTGTCTGACCCATGGTTCATAGAAAGCCATGTTATGTGACTCAGCTGAAAAGCTTTGTGCGTGTCTACTAGTTAGTGCTATTGTGTCAGTTTTATTTTCATTGTTCTATGTTTGTTTGACAGGATGATCAGTATGACATTCTAAAACCTTTTCACTTCTCACTGCAAGAACTTCATCATATGATCACTACTATCTACCCTAGCAGTATATCCGATGACAAACTGGGTAGGTTTTTGTGTGATCTGTGTTCAGTAATAGCTCTTGTGTTTAGCTTATATGATTACCAACAACTTAATATTTATTTCAACTTTGTGACCCATACATTTTGTGGGATTTGTTAATTTTTATTATGTATACTTTGTTCTCGTCTGTCTTGGTACTTTAATCAATTTATTTAGTCTTGTAATTATGTCATTTTTGGCAGTCTAATAGCACAGCAGTGTTGTTATTATAAATATAGTTATATTAGTCGTGACGATTTTATGTAGAAAAATTGAGCCATGTTGTGACAGCTGAGTTGAGTGATAATGCTGGTGGGTGGCTTTTGTGTCAGAATCTGTGCGGAGAATGTTACATGAACAATTTCTTATTGCACCTAAACGACCGATGTTCAGGAAGGCAAATGCACATCAGTTTGTAGGTGATGAGTCAAGCAGCGGCGGTTGTCTTACTGATGTACATATTGGTTTGAATTCTTCGACAGGTCAGATGTCAGATGTTTAGTTATTGAAACTGTTCTGTTTACTTTTTGTGTTTTATCAACTTATATTAACTGTATTTCGAAGATGGAAGTATTATATCACTGGCTTTGTATCAGTAACTTGGATTTAAAAGGAAATTTATTTTGATATCATTGTGTTTGTTTTGGTGTCAAAAGTACATGTTCATATTTGATAGGAATTTCTATCTTTTAATGCAGTAATAGTGATAATAGGAGAAACAGTGCTGTGTTTCTTTTAGTGTTTACCTGTTTAATATTACTTGGTGCGATACAATACTGCTGAAATTACTACTGCTACAGTATCCATGCTCAGCACGAAATTCGTGATAACAGCATATGCTCTGTCGGAGGCAATCAGTGAGAAGAAATAAACCGAACAACGTGAATCTGTGATGTGTGGTTGTCTGTCCCACATTCTGCTGGTTCATAGAGATCTGACGTACTATAAATATTGGTTTAATTTTCTCCATAACTTCAGTTCTTGCCACTTCAGACTTGAGGATAGTTGCTTATATGCCTTTGAATAGAACCTCTGAAATTCATAACATGTATTATGAAACAGCACATGTAACTTGTTTCATTTTTCTAGGAATTTTTATAAAGTTTATTCTTGATATAGAATAGAGTGATGCGGAGATTGTACGTTGCAGTGGCTGGGGGTAAAGTGCATGAAGTGAGTGGTCATTATGCCTATCATCACTACATGCAAGCTGGCTGTGATGACACTGGCTGGGGTTGTGCGTATCGGTCTCTGCAGACTATCGTCTCTTGGCTTCGGTTCCAGGCATACATTGACAAACCCATCCCATCGCATGCTGATATTCAGCAGGTATCAGTAGTTGTTTTTTTAATGTTTGCTAATTATCTAATTTTTGGTCATCTTCTGTGTCAAATTTTGCTCTTTGTTTTAAATTGTGAAGTAGGAAATGTATTCTTAACGTCTTTGAGTAAGTTGAATGAAAGCCCACAACTTTCTGTCCAAATCTGTAAAACCTAAAAGATGTCACATAACCCAATGGTTTTGTCTGTTATAGCTGTGACGTTTGGTTGGTATCTGTAGGCATTGGTAGCAGTTGGTGACCAGCCCGATAATTTCGTGGGATCCAAAAAATGGATTGGATCAACAGAAGTCAGTTACGTTCTGGATCATCTGTATGGAGTAAGCTTGAGCTTGTTGCTTGCTGTGCTCTGTGTTTGTTCCTTATTGTGATGTAATTATTTGTTTAATAAGCAGTTTTATTAGTTCTTACTGTACATGTGTCTTGAATGGCATCCAGCCAAAATTTGTCCAGTGTTCCAAAAAATATTTTTTATATCTGGTTATGACTCAGTCGTATAGGAATAATTGTAGTGCACTAGAAGACGTTTTTCTTGTTTGCTGTCGTGGTGGTAGTTATTAATGTTTTGACTTTCTGCTTGTGCATTTTCTGTATTCTTTTCAAAATATCCATACTTTAGTTTGATGGATGGCTGGTGTACGCAAGTAACATAGTGCATAGCTTGCAGTGTTTGATTTGTAGCCAAGATAATTGCACCGACCCTAGCCATGCAGCTTGTGTGTGCCTAGGTGTCATGTAAGATTCTTCACGTGTCGTCTGGTGAAGAAATGGCCACAAAAGCCCGAGAGTTGGCCAGGCACTTTGACGTTCAGGGAACACCGGTCATGATTGGTATGTGATGTTCGTGATTTCAGTCGATCTTATTGTCATACATGCATTGCTGGCAAAGCCAGCAGCTGAATTTTCAGCCTTGACAAAATTGTCAGTGGATGCCGTATTTAAGTGAAATGATAACCGTTTAAGTGTTTATTAATGTTATGGTTGGTAACAAACAGTACCTTCTCTCCCCATGTCATTCATTTCTGTGCTGGCTTTTACATGATTGATTGCTTGTGTATGTCATCGAATTATATCTTCCTCCATAGAGTTTACTGAACAGGTCAAATTTGTACTATAGGTTTTTTGATCTTGTAGCTTGTGAAGACTGAACACAAAATAATTACAGTGACACAGAAGTGGCATGAAATTTATACGTGTTTAGCTTTTAGCACTTGTAACAATATTTGGAAATGTTTTTTTTCATTATTACGGTAAGCCATGTGATTCACAATGAATGGCTTAGATGTTCAGTGAGATGCTTTTCTGGGTGCAGGTGGTGGCGTGCTTGCACACACTATACTTGGTGTTGACTGGAATGAGGCAACTGGCAATGTCAAATTCCTCATCTTGGATCCACACTACACCGGTGCCGATGATCTGCGCGTAATTCAAGACAAGGTATTTTACTGCTGCTTGTGACTTGTATACAGATTAATTGTAGTTGCTTAGCTGTAGCATTTATTTCGCCAAATCTTGTAGCTGAAGCCAAGGCTGTAAAAGTCGGTTTTAGATTCTGGGTTTTGAAAACCTAGGTTTTTATTTACAGGTCTGAAAAAATCTTGAAAAGTTTAAGTTAGAATGCATGTAGCCCAGTTTGAGAGTTTGTATCTGACTATAAAACAGCGTGGCAGGGAAAGTGTCTGTGCTGTCCTAAAAACTTGCATCTATATTTTTTTCCACTGCTGCAGGAACTAATGATATCAATTACAAATTGTGTTTCTCTCCATTTGATTGTATATAGTTTGTGTTATAGATTCCACTTGCGAGTGAAACTTGTATGCTTTCAGGGCTGGTGTGGGTGGAAAAATGTTGATTTCTGGGACAAAAGTGCGTACTACAACATGTGCATGCCACAGCGTCCGAGTGTCTTCTGATGGACTGGGAGCTGACATCAAGGTTGATAGACAGCTGGGAGTTGACATTGAGATTGTCCAGTCAACAGCTAGTTTGCCCGTCGGCTGTTGATGCCATTTTATTCACCATGGCATACCATCTGTGAACAATCAAGCTGATATTGTTTGGTACTTGCACCACACGAATAGCCATATTGGATATGGCTGTATAACCGTTCTGCATGCAACAGTTTTTACGCGAAAGCAGTTACTGCTTTCAGCATGTCTTAGCCATTGCAATTCTGTGTCTGTCTGTCTGTCTGTCCGTCTGTCACACAGGTGGATCAGTCAAAAACGGTGCAAGCTAGGATCACCAAATTTTCACTGTTGGCTGCCTGGAAGACTCTAGTTTCAGGAACCGTAAAGCTTTTCCATAGATTCAAAGGGGGTCACCCCGAATGAGGGCGCTAAATGAGAGGGGGGTGGGCAAAATTTGCAATTTTTGGCCAGTAAGTCGCTGTATCTCAGTAACGGTGCGAGATAGAGCCTAGGTTACTATTAATCACTAATAGGAAGTCATACACTGGCTATCGATTGCCACCGATTTCAATGACCTTAGATGACCTTGAAGACTTAAATAGTGGTTTTTATGGATTTTTTTGGCGATTTTGGGCTGCGAGACACTTTTCAAGAGCGAATTGTGCTGAAACCAATTGAGATAGACATAGACAAGCTGCGTATGAAATTTTTAGCATTGAACGTAGATTTAGACACTCTTAAGTCTCGATTTTCTAGGTTCAAGGAAACCTGCACACGAGGGCATCAAAGAGCAGTACGCCCGTAAAAGTCGTTATTTTACCGTTGTTCGTCAGTTCTTCGTGAAAATAGCTGGAGATAGACTGACAGTTTGCGAACAGGAACTGCTATAGGCTTTCGCGCGTCTCGTGAGCCTTAGCTCAAATTATTTGTTAGTTTCTCTGACTGTAACAATTTTTGCACCAAATATGCACTGCTAATAAAAGTGGACAGGTTTTAAGGCTATATTTCATCTTGGTGTCTTATATATAGGGTATGCTTAAAAGCGGGGCCACTTTGTTTTTTTTCAGCTTTAGATCAGGTCAGCACCAAATTTGGCACAAATCAAAGTCATTTTATTCTGAACATTAAACCAGAATCTATTTGAACAAGTGGCACCATGTAATCTGTCTACAATACTGATTAGATTGCAAAAGAACCGCTGCAAATTCCCACCAAGGATTTTGTCCTTGATGGCACTGGGATAGAACCCCCAGATTGTTGCTTGGTGTGTGGCCTAGCACTTGCTAAAGATGGTCACCACGCTTGTCATTGTTCATATTTACTACCTGATGATCGTCGGTGATTTATAATGGATTGTTATGGCATCATTTTGTTGTTTGTCTTTGATGCAGCTGGCTGGGAGGCATCTAGTCTGTACAATACTCTCAGTACGATTTCCGAAAGTTTATTTTCGGGAATGTCTTTTAACCTGGTCCTGGAGTAACTCTAGGCTGTTTAATCAGAAGCCAGATGTATGTGTTTTAACGTCTCTGTCACATCGTCTTAAATAATGTGTTACTGCTGATTCAGTGGTGATTACCAGTTTGGTGATCACTCCATTGCAGATTTGCTTGAGAGTGTGACAGTGAAAGAATTTTGATACTTGATCAGTTTCTGGTGAAGTTTATGAAAATCCGGTGCCATACTTTTTGACTCGCAGTGTGGAAATAACTTCAAAACATTTAGGGATATGGGAAGCATCTCACAGTGTCTGAGCTGTGACTGCAGTTTTCTTCTAAGTAAGTGATAGTACATAATGGTAAAAATTATTATACCTTTCGCTGAAAGTGGCACTATTGTTGTCTGTTGCTTTTATTTACAGTTATAATACAGCTTTAATAATAATACATAATACATATAATAATAATAATACATTTAATAATACATATTTGTCCATTTAATAATACATATTTGATTTGTTAAGAGAGTGATGACAGTTTTGAAAAAAAAATAACGCCTTTAGAAATTTTTGGAACCCCTGTGGTTTTCTACATGCAAATTGTGAATCAAAACCGTTTATCGTTAGTTAATTCAACCATTGTAACAAAATTAAAATTTGTTCGCTTAAAAACAGAATTTGTTTTCATCAGCGGCTAAAGAACGACTTCTGACGTCAATTAATGAAAATGATACGTGAAAAACAAAAATGTCAATATAACATGTTACGCATCTCACAAGAAAGCAAACTCAAATACCAAGAGAGGTCACTTTTTAGCCCACCGTACTTAAGTCACGGTCCACCTATTGGCATGGTCGTCGTTCGTCTGTCTGTCCGTCCAGAACGGATGTACCCTGGCTAACGGGTAGGTCATAGGGGAAATTTTTTACACGAATTTTTTACTTATGCGTGTAAAACTCGCTTGCAAAATTTCAGCGATCTACTCCAAGGGGAACATTTTCAAATTCGGGGTTGAATGGACGGGGGTAGGAAAAATGTGCGTTTTTCAACAGAAAACTGGCCATATCTCGGAAACGGTGAGAGATAAGGCCAAGGTTACTATTAATCATTAATAGGAAGTGGCATACGCCCTTTCAGATGAAATGAAAATCATCGACCTTGGATGACCTTAAAGGTCACTGACAATCAATACGATCGGCTCTCATAGCAACAGCTGGGCTTCTTTTTGACAGTTGCAGGTAGGCGTCATCAAAATGGTAGAAGCCGTCTTAATGCTGCTAGCACAATTTCTGCAGGCGTTTCTATAGCTGTATAGCTCTGTAACTAGTTGACTGCACTATATAACGTCACCCACCACTCTGAGTCTCGGATGCGTTTCTGTGGAGTTTTGAAGAGATTTTTAGCGTTTGGCGTCGCGTGGCGCACTAATTGATCAGATGTCGGTTGCGTCCACATGATGTAATTTGTAAAACAACACAGGCCTGCTAATAGTTTGTATGTGGTTGTAATTTACCAGTTAGAATATACCACATCATCAGTCCGTCAATAAATAAATATAAATTCGACACATCAAGTCTGCAATTCGAAAGAAACGGTGATAATTCTTTATGATAATTAGATCTGTCCAATGATTAATTTAATTTGTTAATGTTTAGTAAGTATTAACACATAGGCCTATTTGGTTTTTTAGTAGACCTACATAATCAGCCGCTGCCACTGCTGATAGTCGTAGTGCTGGCCTCCTATCATTAGTAGACTGATGTCGTCATGCTGTGTTAGGCCTACTGATGACGCTGTCTTCATGGAGACGTGATGCTGATTCTATGACGCAAGATGAAACTTAGGCAAAATGGCTATTGCTTGATACTGTAGGCTATTCGCACGCCGGCCTCTGTTGATTTAGCGTTTCTCTAGCCGTAACGTGAGCTGGCGACAATATCAACATGATTGAAGTTTTCGAGGAGCTGGTTCGCTTCTGTTCGTTGTCTGGACGTTCACGTACATCTAATGAACTTGAGCTTAATTTGTTACAAAAACGTGATAATCGAACGATTGTGACTTATGCTGTACGCAAATTATGAATATTATCAACACTTAAAATTTCACAGAATTTCTAAACTTCAATACAATTTCGAAATCATTCGCTAAAACCAATCAGTGTATGTCAGACGTTATGAACTTTTTGAAATTTCGTAGTCTTGGTCCTTTACGTTACGGTATTGTACACGTTCTTATGTTTTGACTAGTTGCTTATTAGAACACGATAATGATCACTTCTTTATGAGATCGCTTATCTCGTGTTGTTTCGGTAGTCAACAAATATAGCAGTCATTGTAGGTGAAAGTTAACTTTACTTTGTTGATATTTCAGATGAACAACGAACGCAAGGAACTGTTTGCACTACTGGATGAAGTTAGTTTCTTCCTATTTAATTTTAACATTGCACTTTCTTAGTTTTAATAAAGTTTTGCAAAATTTGTAACCTATTAAAAGTGCATAAATAATAGCCTATACTATAACATAACATTGTACCACATGTTTTAGTCGACCGTACTCAAGTAACGGTTGAGCTTATATGGTACGAGTTGTCCGTCGTCGTCTGTAACGGATGTAGGCCCCCTATTGTCGCTAAGCGTTAGGTCGTAGGGGAAAACGTTTTACACAAATAATTAGCCATGGGTGTTAAAATCGGGCATGCAAAATTTCAGCGATCTAGTGCAAGGGAAACATTTTTAAATTAGAGGTTAAATGAAGGGGAAGCGGTATAAAATTTAATGGAAAACTGACGGTGAGAGATTGGGCCAAGGTTACTATTAACAACTAATAGGAAGTGACATACGCCCTTTCAGATGAGATTAAAAAATTATTTACCCTGGATGACTTTGAAAGGTCATAACGCACTATGGTATGCCAATCGTGCGATACTATAGCTAAACGGTAAGTCGTAGAGGCTATGAGATCTGCGATGGTACCATCGGATAGGGTGCTGGCAACTTCCTATAGGCTGTCAATAGTAGCCATGTTTCCATCTGCAGCGATTTGGCCGCATTTTCCAATGGAATATTTTAAGGTATAAGTAGCTGAATCCTGGGAACGGTGAGAGACAGGGCCGAGGTTGCTAATGATCACTAATAGGAAATCGCATGCGCTCTTTCAGATGAGATAAAATTATCGATCTTGGACGACCTTAAAGGTCACTGACAACCAGTACGATCGGCTATCTTAGCGACAGATGGGCTTCCTGTACTTTTAATTTAGTGGTTGCTCTCTACACGGCTGAAGGAGGAAAGGAGTGCCGCATGTGGAAATAAAGTACAGCTGTGGTTGCAAATGTGCCAATATTGTATTGCGACAACAACAAAGAAGGCGAGTCCAGCGAAAAAGTTGAAAAAAAGTATTAGCAGCGAATTCACACTTCGCAGTCGAACCTGCGCGTTGCAGTGCCAGCAAGTTTACGCGTAGGCTACTACTGCAACTGTGCCTACCCTTCATGGGGCAGCTCACCGGCTGTGCTGCAGAAGACAAAGGCCCAGTGTTTGAATAATTGTGAAAAAATAGCTGGAGGGTTGAACTTTTCGATGGTCGGTGACTGACCAAATTTGTGACGTAAATCGTATGCATATACACCGTGGTCCATAAAAACGTGCCACTTTTATTTCTTTTTAATAGTTTCGTGAATTATTGGTCATTTTTGATAATTTTTGGCTCGCAGCATTAGGAAAGAACTTGACGCAAATGACTATAGTTTTGGCCACCTCACTTTAATACTGTCGCTACACTTACCTTGTGAAATACAGAAGTCGTAGCGTAGTTTGGCCATTTACAACAATGAATTCGTACTGAATAGCGCATTCGTCGGCTCATAAATGTTTAACTGAAAAATGACAAACACGATTGGCAACTATTGTATTTCCAAAAATTATATGCGTCACATCACATCACATCGTCTTTGTTACAGCATGTGCACAAAATGTCCTTCTCCAGCGCGAATGCAAGCGGCAAACGTTGACACCACTCACAAACAGCAGGCTCAACAACCTGCATTTGACAAGGTAGTGTAGTTACATTATTAAAATGAGGTGGCCAAAACTAGTCATTTGCGTCTAGTTTATTCCTGGTGTTGCATGCCAAAATTTATTAAAATTGGCTAATGCTGCATGGAGCTATTCAAAAAATAAAAGTGGCACGTTTTTATAGACCACCGTGTAGTATATAGCTGACCCCCATGTACATAATTTGACAGTGTGTTAGGGGGAGAGGGGTTCAGAAAACACCTTCCAGCAATTCAAACACTGCAAAGGCCTACGTAACCTTGCTGACTTTATACTGACCAAAAGTATGGAAACTGCAACTAACGTAACGAAGTTAGGTACCGTATATAAATACATGTAGGCCTATATAAATCGGCGCACGCTGTCCGTGGCTGTATAGGTACGGACAAATTTCGATGTACCGCCAGTATTGACGCCGATGGAACCTCATTCAGCGACAGACGTAGGCGAACCTGACGATTTACTCACGGCGGCCTCATCGCTTTCGAGGCCTGCGTCTGAATCCACCAAGCTAGCGACACCTCGACGTAAAACGACTGCGACTGCAGCCGCGCCGTCTGGTTCCGATGCGTGTCCGATGAAAGCATCCAAGTCGCGAAGTCAGTGCGGCGCCGTAACCACGTCGCAGACGCCGTCAGAGTCGAGCGCTAAGCAGAGGTGGAATGCGCTGGTGCGAAAGTCGGCGCCGCTGACTTGGAGTTGTGACGACATCGGCGTTTGCGGCGGCGGCGGCGTCGATGGTGGTGTTGCCGAGACAGACGCGAACGGCACACAGAGTCGTGAGAACGAGACACCGGCAACACTTGCCCATAGCACTCCGGTGAGCAGAACGACCGACTCCCTCGTGAAAAACGCAGCTGCGTCCAGCCTTCCTTCGACGTCGTCGTCGTCAGTGTCACAGCAGTCACGGCTCGGTGTCGGTTCATCGCGTAAAACCGAGGCGGATGCACGCAGCTGCGATCACGGCTGTACCTGCTGCTCCCCTTCGCCGTCGTCGTCGTTGTCGTCGACGTCATCCAATTCTTCACCGTCGTCGACCAAGAGACGTAGACTGCATGCTGATCGTTTCACGGCGACGACGACG
>Ga0056128_1005856_pt1 | contig 15475 bp, 7 predicted proteins | sample WorMetLIZISLAND2_FD_71113 | JGI IMG/M metagenome (GOLD analysis project Ga0056128, IMG submission 71113) | Marine gutless worms symbiont microbial communities from Max Planck institute for Marine Microbiology, Germany - Olavius geniculatus... ...
AAAGTACCATGGTGCAAAAGTTAACAAAGATGCAGAAAAAAACAGAACTGTTGCACGCACACTGCATACAGCAGTTCAAAATTTTTTCTGCTCGCTTCGCTCGCAGATTATTTTTACTTTTACTTTTTCATTTGTTCTGCTGCCCTTGTTTCTAGTGTTATTACAAGTGACTGAAAGCCAACATTGGTATTTCGCATGAACAAATTAGTCAGGGAAAACAATTCATTTTGTTCTGGAAAGTCAGGGAAAAGTCAGGGAAAATGTATTCTGCAGAGTAGTAGGAACCATGTGACTGGTTGTGGTTTCACTTCCTGCTCGGTGGTTACTGATTGGAGACTGGTGGAGATTGGTGACTGTCCTGGACAGGTTAACCAACACTCTGGTCAACTCAGCCTTCCATCTCTCCGGAGTGCATAAATCGTATGGCTGGGGTTAAGGTGGAGCGCATTTACCTGTGTCGGCTGGCAGGTGTACAATCCCATATGGCAGGTGACGCTCTGTCGCTCTGTGATGATTGTCCTATAAAGAGCTCTATACTCAACCTTCAATTGTTAGCTAGTTGTTCGTCATTTGGCTGACTGTGACAGCTACAAAGACGGAAAAGACGTTTTTGTTGAAGCTCTGAATCGGTGTTGCAAGACAAAGCTGATCTAAGGGTGGCGTAGTAGGGTGGGGTCACCACGGTTGGTGAGTCTGCGTGCTTAGAGCAGTACTTACGCTGTTTGTATGTTGCGTCTGACAGAGAAAAATGGTGTCGATTTGTCCGAGATGCTAAAAGTTCCGATGAGGTCACGTAGATGTTCGCTGTTTGGCCGACTGCTGCAGCACTTCCAGTCAGTGACTCGCCATACATTTTTACTCAGTCAGTCATTAGTCGCTTTGTTTGATCATCGGTGCAAGCGAGACCGGAATCTAGACACAGTTTTAACAAAATCAGGGCCTCACGCAAGATCGAGGCCCTGAAACCAAAAACCGAGAACAAAATCTTGAGACCAAGATTGGCGATTCCAGGCTTGAGCATTAAACTGATAGGTTTCTTGAAGTTTAAAACTAAAATGAGGTGTAAACCAAAATCAGGACCATGCCGGAAGGTTTGATTCAGGTCATAACGCGGATTGCCACTATAATCTAGCCTATAACTGAGGGGTCCCTGGGAAAAAGCCCTGCAAAAAATCTCATCCTAATTTGCTGGTACCGGTAACTTTACAAGGTAGGCTATGCTGCAGTTCAGTCCTTGTTACTTATGGCAAATGGAAAATGATTCCGGATCTATGGAAGACTATGTATCTTCCACATAAGCTGACTGATCTGTCTCTAGCAGCTCGGCATTTTTTTGAATGAACTATGCAGTCAGAGAAGCTCGGATTTATGTTTTGTGCTTTGCTTTTTATGAGTTGTATATATATTTTAGTGTTTTTATACCTCTGAATTTTTTGCAAACTAATGTGTTAGCCCAGGGATGGATTCGACACACAATCTGAGTTTGGGGGAAGGCAAGTCGAGCACCAATTTGGTGAATGAACAGAAATGCTTCAGTTGCTGAGAATATTGGGTGGGGACTGGAGTGATATGAGGAAGGGGTTCTCCCTCAACTTTGGGGAAGGGTATGGGCATATGGGCTGGAAGGGTACAAACCCTCTCTTTCTTCAAATCAGCTTTTTGTGTTAGCCTATATCGTCAAAATGTGTTTGTGAATTTTTAGCATAATATTATTTTTTAGACATATAGAGATGGGCGTACTGTGCAGTGTTTTCACACCTTCTACAGACCTGGATTTTTTCTCTTAGTTTTCCAGGCCTTAGAAATTGCTGCAAACTAACTTTTGTTCTAGAAAGTTCTGGAAATTAAAATCTAGGGTTCTGGAAAAGTTTGGAAATTGGAAATCTTGGATATTAAATAAATGGATCTGCTGGTGGTTCAAAATACTTTATTATGGCTAGTTTTTGAAACATTTAAACATACAAATTTGCAGATATTGATATACCCTATGTTGCGGGGAGCAAACAAAAACTCGCAAGAATCAACCAACTGAAAACCGATAGAAGTCTCAAAATGCATCAGGTTGGACCTTTTTACAAATATGGTTTAACGTAAGAAACTCTAAAAAACCAAAACGTCCAAAAAACCACTGGGTTGCGAATTCTTTTTTGAAAATCTGTTTTTTACAACCGCGTGTTTGTGTGATGTCTGCTTTGCAGTCGTCGTGGCACCGGCGCGGAATGCTAGAAGATGTCTCTTCTTTTTTAGTGACATCATCAGTTGTGCTCCTTGCTGCTCGTTCCAGCCTACTACTGTCACGTTATCTGCCGAACTAAATGAAAGACTGCTGCCAGTGCTACTATGACTGATGACGACTAAAATTACTGACTGTTGCAAACTGTTTTTTTCGGTTGCACTTGCAGTTCCATTGACTTGCTACTGACAAACTTCCCAGTGATGCCCAACATCGATGACCTAAAACGACCATGAACCTCCAAAATAGAAGAAGAAGAAGAAGATTCCGCTTAGACCTAGATTCGTTGCGTGGGAGCTTATCCCCTTTACAGCGCTTTGAGCCGGCGAGGGCGAAGCTGGCACGATGGTTTTACCTGCCTGCAGGCAGTCACCCAACACAGTGCTAAGCCCAATTAAGCTAGCATACAGCCCGAGTCGGTCGGATGGCCGGCTCGAATTAACAGCCAGCGCCTTTTAACCGACTGGGTTGGTATACTAGCAGTCCTGGCCACAGGGGCTACTGTTGCGCAGAACTCGCCGTTTCTTCCCTAGCAATGGGTGTGACCACAGCTAGTACTCATTTTACCATCCCACAGAGAGTAGAAGGCTGAGTTGACCTAGCTGGCAGGCTTTGCACCGAGATGGTTACCTGCCCGCAGGCAGTCACCCATCGCAGTGCTAACCGAGCCCGGCGTAGAGTAACTTCGTTTCATCCGAAACGTGTTACAAACTATGCCACGCCACCAAGCAAAATCGGAGAGGGGTTATTAAATGTTTTTTTGTGAATTTGGCTGCTTAGCACAATTTCTGCTACTATTTATTGCAGTGATTTTCAACCGGGGTTCCGCGGAACCCAAGGGTTCCGTGAGCATCTGCCAAGGGTTCCGCGGCTGGTCAGTAAAAAAGACAAAAAATAATTTAGCGTGCGAAATTACGTCAGACCGCGCCACAGAAGTAATATGCGCCAAATACTTGGTTCGAAATTAGCGCTTTTAGCCGTCTACTTTTGCATACAGTGTTGACATATTTGCATTAAACAATGAACACTAACGTATTAGTGTTAGTGTTAACAAATGGTTTGTTTATGTATTGAAAGAATTTCAATTTCTAAAACGTTCTGCTTGAAAGATATAAAAAGCCTTGCGCAGCAGCGTTGCTAGCTAGGGGTCCAAGCCCCCTGAGCTGCCCGAGGGCGTCCATGTAACACGTGAAAAATTTGATGATGTTTTTTTGGGTTGGTGCATGGAAGGGAGCTGAACGGCTGTTGGTGACCGCCTCGCAGGGTGTTTTTGGTTGAATACAATAACGTAATGCTGTCGACTGGTGAAATAAAATTGCTAAATAATATTATCTATTACGGTCAAATTTAACAATTCCTTTACCCGCTGTTTTATTGTCAGCTTAAAGAGGTTTTGCCCACAGAGCCACAGGCTTTCTGCCTATTTGACTCCGCTGGAAACATATGGGTCTGAAGACACTCTAAAACTTCCGCGTAATTCGCTAACACCGCTGGACTCACAGATCATTGCGAGGGGTTCCGTGGGTGATTTCAACACTTACTTAGGGCTCCGCTGCAGCAAGAAGGTTGAAAAACACTGATCTATTGCATAAAAACGGTGGCGGGTAGGCACAGACGTGCTGCTTAGCATAACAAGCAGTGCTGACGAGCTGTCTGGGGGTACCAATATCGATGACCTTGGACGACCTTGAAGTGCCAACATACTGGGTTTTTGGTGAATATTTCACGATTTCAGGTTGCGATAAATAGGTTCATTTCATGAGTGAACTGAATCTAGAACAGAGTTTTTATAATCGGTGTACAGCATATAGTTCCTTATCAGAAATCGGCAGCAAATTTTTTTTACTCAGCCAGAATTTGCGGTGTAAGTGCTGCCTGCGGTTTGGCTCATAGCATCTTAGGTGTCGAGCTGGTGTTTTGCAACCGGGCATTATTGATTTATAACTGCCCACCTGCTTGTGCTTTATTATGGGTCTGGACATTTGATGGAACCAAGCAGAGTGGCCACAAACCTGGAAAACCCCTGAAACACTCAGGGAATTCTTTGAACCTGGAAAACGTCTGAAAAACTCAGGGAATAATCAGGGAATGTTGTGCAACCTCAGGAAAAAATTGTAGCAAAAAACAAAATATGGTCCTCAGATGGAGTTTCTGGGGTGCAAAAATACTCTGAAATATGTTTGTGACACACACTTTCCCACAGACCCCAATGGGTCATTTTACAGTTCTCTACCAGATTACCATTATTACAATTACGTCTTGTTGTGATAACCTACGTGGAAAAGTAAGCTCATGGCTTTGGATAAACCAGGAAATTTCAAGGAAATTTTTTTGTCATATTTTGTGGTTACTCGACCGATGTTTGTAATATTGACTGGTTAGGAATAGAGGCAAATTCCTTTTGTAATACTTTGCTAGTATTTTTTAATGTTTAACTGTGTCTAACGACACTGCTTTGTACAATGGGTCAGCTGAGTGTCTCTATGAATGCATATTTTAAACACTGCAGCTATCTGTTATCTATGTTATTTATTTTATGTATTTTGGAGTTACTTGAGTATTATAATAACATTTTGTGTGACATTTTGGTAGGTTTGATTTTATGTGGTCGTCCTATGAAGCATAAAACATTTTGCAGGCCCCTTTTCTTTGTCCTACACCAACCAAATTTTGAGAGTGGGGTCATATCCTGGATATATTTCTTGGATTTGAGTTTCAGAGAAATGAATAAAAAGACTGAAGTGTGGCGTGGTGGATCTGGTGCTGAGCGGCTCAGGCGCAAACTGCAAGCTCGGCATAGCCGTTGTGTTGTGACCTAATTTGCTTGCTGCCAGGGCCTGAGATGGAAGACAGCTGGAAGGATGGTATCATGTCATGTCAGCGCTTGGCGCCGGCATTTTGTTTTATTTTTAAACCAAATTCTATTCGTTTCAGTATTATCCAGTGATAATCTTCAGCAGCCTACGCAGGATTTCACAATGGAGGGTTGTTTCCTTTACCAAAATTTCCCTCCATTGCTCCCTTTCTTCCCTTCCTATCTTTTACCCTTCCTCTTTCTTATACCTAAAAATTATAATTTTTTCTAAACAATGGGGATTGAACCCCAGCCCAAAGCTCTTTGTACGCTGACCACTGATAATCACTGTATAGTACTTTCGAAGCAAACCTCGGTAATTATATAATGCACGTTAGCTGGGAAAGTGTTTAAACACATATACGACACCTGTGTGATATTTTGTTACTGAAAGTAACGTTTGTAGCTTCAGAGAGTATTTTTGTTAACATTTAAATAGCTGTGAAATTGTTTGCAGAATAAGCGTGGTTTGTTTGTATTTTTTTTTTGATAAAATGTTATATTATTTCTGTTAAAAATGTAAATAGCACACCACTGTGATATGCTGTTACTGCAAAGTAACGCTTTGTAGCTGCAGAGTATTTTTGTTACTTTTTATGACATCGTTAGTAGAATATATAGCTTGTTTTCTCAAGTATTTTTGATAAAAGTTATGTAATTTTTGTATTTTTGTTAAACGTGAATATGACACCACCACTACTGTGATATTTCAGTTGCTACTGCAAAGTAAACTTATGTAGCTGCAGAGTATTTTTGTTACATTTTATAACATCGTTAGTACAATAAATAGCTCGGTTTTTATGTGTTTTTTGGTAAATTTTTGTATTTTTTTGTTAAATGTAAATATGGCAGCACTGTGATATTTAATTGTTACCGTAGTGCAAAATACCGTCTAGTCGCTGTAGAATATTTTCGCATGAAATTGTTTAATAGGCCCCCTAGTGAGATTGTTCATGGAACAAGTCACTTAGTTGCTAGTAGCAGAATGTGTCTGATAAGCCTGTGTGATGCCTCACTGTGATCTGCTATGGTTTGTCAAGTATTTTGATACACGTGTACCAGAGGAATGACTGTCAGTATGTAATGTTGAACAGCATGCTGTGTAAATAAACGTTTGTTCTTGTTTGTTATTAACAGTCGTGTTCCTCTTTATGCAGAGCATTCCACAGACACACAGTCACTCACTACGTACATTGTTTAGCTTAACAGTAACTCAACAATAATTCTGGTTAATAGGTGGTGGAACTCTACATTTCCTCCCCTTTCTTCCTTTTCTTTTCCTTCCTTTTCATCATTTTCCTTCCCTATTTCTTCTTTCCTCTCCCGTTTCTTTCAATTTCCTCCCCTTTCTCCCTTTAGAAATAGGTTCCATTAAATCCAGCTAGGGATTCAGGCCATTTCAGGGGGGGGGTTGTAAGCTCCCGCAGCAGGGTCTGGGGCAAAGCCCCAGCCAAAATAGAACTCGGTGCATTTAAGCCTTGAAATCTGACCAATTGGTGACAATAATTTAAATGATTATCTTGGAAATCAACTAACCAAAATACAGCGTGGACTAACAGGACAAAGCCATTTTGTAATAAGCTGTAATATTTTACTTGCCGATAATTCAAAATTCAGCCGCAAACTTCAGGTGGCGGAACGGCAACTTTAAGTGCCGGAACGTCAGACACTGGTCGTTGAACGCCGTTGAGGCTGAATTTAACCAATAACCACCGATTCGCAGTTTGTACTTAGGATTTTGGGAGCCATTATACATTAGTTATACGTAACTGGCTGAAGGTCCAGACTTCTGAGTTGTTCGCGGGCGATAATTTTCGGGCCGATGTCAACCCCTCCTATGTAATTTTTGCTTAAATACAATAACGTACTGCTGTCTTCAGGTGAAATGAAATTGCTAAATAATATTGTTTAATGCGGTCAAATTCAACAACTATTTTGCTTGCTGCTTTATTGACAGCTTTTTGGGGCTTTGCCCCAGACCCTCACAAGTTCTGTCTTTTGACTCCACTGATGAGGACATCGGTTCCCGCTGGACCTACGGATAATTGCATGGGGTTCCGTGAGTGATTGTCGCACTTCTATAGGGTTCCGCTGCAGCAAAAAGGTTGAAAAACACTGCAATAATGTTTCATGCGAGCCTTCGAGGCTTTGACCACTGGCTGGGGTTAGAATGAGTGTGATTATAGTGTATACAGGGTGGACCAAAATAAGCCTCAAACTTTTGTCTATGTCTTTGTGAAATATTGACCACTGTCATTTACTTTTCATTGACACATTGCGGAAAATTTGCAACGATATGATTAAATGCCCAACGGACATTAACTGCGTAGCTACACTACCTTTGGAATATAAATTTTCAAAAATTACAAGATAAAATAAGATGGAGCTTGATTTCTATATCCAACAAACGTGGTAAAAGCCGTGTTCTCTGGGAATGTGCTACATTACTTTTGTAATGTAATCTCGCTTGGAATTCTGAACCTATTTCAAATTTATACACGATGAACTGCAAAATCTGAACGGAAACTTAACTGCAAACAAGACTTAAATAAGTAACACAAAATAAGATTGGTAACTAATCCATGATGAACTCCATAAAGGAATAATACAACAAATCACGCATAAACAAAAGTCAGATTCATTAGTTTCTTCCTGCCAGCAATGACGGCGACAAACGATCAATAAAAAAGTGCAAAAAAACAGCATGGCTATTGATTCAGAAAAGCTATCAACCAGGAAAGCAAACTGCTCAATGACAAAAAAAACAATCCCTGAAACGAAAAAGTCGACTTATGCATTGTGATGATACACATGAAATACTGATTTATCGTGAAATGTAAAACTAAACAGTATGCAAACTTGAGAAATCTCACGATATTCATGTTCTGATATTGTTAGGAACCGTCATGCCAATGGAACGAAAACCAACCTCGACTAACCCCCAAAGCCAACTTAAATGCGTCATCCTCAGATCTGGGTCATGCCACGTGGATCTAGGTCATGTCAGACAGGAAGCTGGAACTACGCATGTCAGCCGAGAGGGCATGAGACACTAACTGGAATGTTATCTAACTAAATCAGTCAAACATCTTGGAACAGCTGCACTGTTACAGCTAATGGAACTAAACAAATTTATCACACATGAAAACATCTAAACTACTATATGCCGCAAGTGGCCAGAAATTACAATCAAATTACCACAAAATTACAATAATTCTCAATCAACGTAACAAGTCAAAATTAAAGTGCTAATGATCAACAAATTTCTGCCAAAATTAGAAACTGCTGCTCCACTCCAGTTTATCTCAATACTCTCAAGACTCATTCGTCTGTACAGCATCATAAATGATCATGACTATGCCTATAACATAATTGTAAATTAGTTCCAGAGTAGTTAAACCAAAAGCAGCAAAAAAAAAACAAAACCGAAAAACTGTGCAAAATATTCATATACAACCAAAAGTTTGCATTTGACTCAAAAATGATGACCACTAAGTGGCCTTAAGTTACAATACCGTGAAATAATTATTCAACGAAGTTGACACATGTTGAGTCATGCAAATTGATTCATGCAAATTAACAGAAACTACGGTAATTTGATCCTCACAAAAGAAAGCAAAACATGCAACGTCTGCATAGCAAAACAAGCATCTCGGTTTCAAATAAATGCCAATCAACAGATGTTTAATTAACTGCAGTACATCTCCACTGTAGCAAAAGCAGCAGCAGCAGCATGATTACGAATTCTTCTCAGGAATCTTCATTGTCACCTGCAGATTAACGCATAACATCCATGTAGAGCTGTCACAACTGACTCATTAATTAACGCGTTAATGCGTTAATAAATTAACGCACGTTAAAAAAATTAACGCGCTTTGAAAAAATTGACGCACATACGTAAATTTATGTTAATTCACTAATTTCCGTGAAGCAAAAGTTGAAATATTCCGTAAAACTGCGGTTATTTGACAATTGAATGAATTCAAGTAACTAAACTGTAGTTTTCGTTCTATCACTACTGTAAATAAATAATTATTTCGATTTTCGATGACATGCTAATAGATTTCTATGCTACCTATGACGTCAGTTATTGTTGATTATATGTTTAAAAATGTGTTTCTAGCTTTCTATATTAGACAGGCAGGGCCCCTCAAACGTCGTGAGGCATGTGATAACTTATCCCCCTACTCTCCCTCTCGACGGGACTGGGTGCGTTAATTTACGCGTTAATTAATGCATAAAAAAAATTAACACTTTGACAGCTCTACATCCATGTAATTGTAAAACACTATAATGGTATGGCTTCAGCAGTGCTAACAGTTAAAAGTTGTAGGGTGCACACAGCTCTTAAAGAAGACCGATCTCAGAGCTAAGATGCGTCACCTGCCATATGCTATTACACAGCATCACCTGCCACCCAACACAGGAGAACATGCCCTACCTTAACATCAGCAAGGCAAGCCGGTACTCGGTTTACCAACTGCGGACAAATGGAAGACTGAATTTACCTTGTGTCACCCATCTCAGTACTAAAAGCAAATTAGTAACTACTTGACAGCGACTCAGCCAGGAGTCATACTATCAAACCCTCGTGCCTGTTCCAGAAATTAATCTCAAGGAATGCATAACAAAAAACTGGAAACAGATTTTTTATTCGGCCTACCTGTGAACTGAATCCAGGCACGGGCCACTAAAGACTTAGCACTTGCAATAAGCCACTGACACCAGCTGTACAAGTCACCCACTCCCCCCCCCCTTTATGGGGCCATAGGCACACCACTCAAGACACATCTGTTTACTGTTGCTTTTGAAAACAGTGGTTAACTGTAACGTAGCCAGCGCCTCTGTATCTTTACACAAGTTTAGTCTTATGGCGCTTTATAAGTTCGTTTTTAACTAACTAACTAACTACTTACAAACTAAAGCTACGAATCATCAATCAATCAAATCAAATTACACGAAGTAGCGAAGAAAACAGCTACACTCTGAAGAAGCTAGCTTCTGCATCATTATGCATGATTTTTTGCCAATCAATCAAATCAAATTACACGAAGTAGCGAAGAAAACAGCTACACTCTGAAGAAGCTAGCTTCTGCATCATTATGCATGATTTTTTGCCACTATGAAGTAGAGTGTTGCAAAAGCAAAATCCCGTTTAGCTGCTTTTATATCATTTGGCCAGGAAATGTATTAGGCTTATATCACTGTTCCCAGAATTGCCACGCCATGTTTTTTATGTTTTTTTTTGTATTCTGTCAAAGTTTTTTTTTAATTTTTAAATGTTTTTCTTCTATTGTTTAAATGTTTTTGTGCTTTTTAATGTTGCGTTTTTGTTCTTGTTAAAACACAAACGTACAATATTACAAATATGATTTATTTTTCATAGGCAAATTGCATTCAGCTGTTTTGATCTGTACATTCAGTACATTTCGGTTTTTAGTCTTTACAAATGGCCAGAGGGCCATCACAACATGGTTGCTAGTCTGGTGGTTTGTACGTACAGTCTTGACTTCTGTGTAGTTGTGCAGTCCGTATTCGCCAAGTTCACGACCCTGTCCCGACAACTTATAGCCACCGAAAGGAGCAGATGCGTCGAACACGTTGTAGCAGTTCACCCTGTACATCAGCCACAAGAAGATGATAATTTCACGCAGATTTTTGACACTTTGAGCCAACAAGGATTAAACACAATTTAGCAAGCAGACAGCACAAGTTGGCTAGATGGCTGGCACTATTAACAGCCAGCACATTTAACCAACTGGGTAACAGGGGCATCATTTAGAGAGAGCAGGGGCTGGGGGGGTCTATAGACCCCAAGGACTTAATGATTTTAATCTCTTCCCCATAAATCGTACTTATGAAACAGTGTTACTGCTGCAAGAACAATACGTTACATAGACCGAGACCTCCCAATGATTACTGAGACCCCCCCAATGATTTACTTAAATGATGCCACTGCTGAGTAAGTATACCAGCAGTCTTGTAATGCCCTACTGTCACACAGAAATCAAAATTTCTTCCCTATTGACAGCTGTAACCATCGCCAGTATATATTTTTGAATGCCCATGGATGGATAGGCAGACTGAGTTGGTCTGAGTGGCTTGGTCAAATAGGAACATGGTGTACCTGCAAATAGTTCCCCATCTCAGAACTAACCCAGCTCAAAGTCGAGTAACTTTGTTGATGCACTCAACAATAATGCTACTGCTAGGCTAAGCAACCAAAAGCAGTGCACAGCAGCAAATATCAACACAAAGTGTACTGTTAAGTCCTTCCAGAGCCACAAAAGACATAAGGCAGTGCTGACCTGTTTGCTAAGCCAGACACCAGCTTGCATTGCCAGAGCATAGACAACAGGTTGGCAAATCACACGGTGTGAACGTTTATGCCTCAGCTTTCGCTAATACTCATTCTGTCTACCCACAGAGGTATGGCCAACATTTACTAAAATTGCTTAAATCTAACTCTACAATGCCTAATTGTGCTCACGAACCAAAACGAGCAAGAAATAAGAAGTCCATATCAGAAATTGATGGCCGAGTTACATACAGACAGACAGACAGCAAGTGAGGCATGCCAGACAGACAGACAGACATACTGTACCAGACAGTGCCAGACTGTATGCTGTTGGAAACGTAGATGGCTTGATCAATGTTCTTAGTGAAGACCGCCGCTCCAAGACCGTACATCGAGCTGTTGGCTCGTTCAATCACTTCGTCAATTTTCTTGAACTTCATGATTTGCATCACTGGACCGAAGATCTGCACTCCAGTCACACAGACACCAACTGTCACACAATCAAGTTGAATTACATGAAACAACAAGTCTGACCAGAGGCTGATTTAGCCTGTTCAACATCTCTCAACAGAAGCCGAAAAAACAAAACCTTTGAGTGTCTCTTTACAATGTGTTGTGACATTCAAAAGTTTGCATAGTGCAGCACAGCATTCTCTGGCCTAAGACTATAGCCTCTATGGTAATAGCAGCAAAATGGTGTACAGTGACAATACTAACAAGAGGGTGCGGCTGTTGAGGGGCCGCCCGCTATAAGGCCGTCCTTGCAGTTGAGTACGTGCATGCCACATAATCAATTATCATACCATATTGATAACATAGTTCTACCAACAATGCAATTAGCCGCCGTGACCTTGACCTCTGATCCCTTGACCTTGAAATTGGTCCACAGGGTGCTGGTGTCCCAGGGACCCTTCCTACCAAGTTTGGTATTCGTAGGCCTTTACGTTTTCCCTCTAGGTGGAGGCACGGGACAGACATACAGACAGACAGACGAACGGACAGGATCAACACATGATGGGGTCTCCTTCTAGGAAGGACGGCCCCATAATAAAATCATACGAGTTTTCATATGTGGCAATAATGTCACAAAATTTACGTGAGGGCCAAACATTTCTACCAAACAGGACCTAATCAGCTCCGACAGAAGTCCAACCCTCACTATGAAAGGCATCAGCATCGCATGATGATGCAACACAAACAGGTAATTTAAATATCATTGCTTGCCTCTTCCTTGGCAATGCGCATTTCGTCCTTGACGTCAGCAAAGACTGTTGGTTGAATGAAGTATCCTTTGTCACCGGCACGTTCGCCGCCGATACAGAGCTTGGCTCCCTCTTTCTTGCCACTGCCAATCAACTCCATTATCTTGGCCGTTTGGTCAGCATCAATCTGCCAGGATACATGTGTAATAACCCCGAAATGAGTCCGTCCTTATTTGGTCTCAAACGTTACTTACACGAGGTCTTGCAGAAACCCCCCTCTACCTCCAAACTCGTCTAATGCTAATTTGAACGTCTTTGAGCTATATCACAGTGCTGACACTGTTGTAAGGATGATAACGATTGAGTATAGAAAAATGCCATTGGTGGGGTTCCGGCAATTCTAAAAGCCCTTTTCCGATTTTTAAAAAGATTTAGCACCAACGATAATGCCAATGACCCGACCCCACATGCAAAATTTGGTTACAACTGGTTGCTAGAGGTTGTGGCTGTGCAACTGCAAACTTAGTCATTTAAGCACAGTTATCGTTGTATTTCCATGCACACAAATACAGGTTGGCAAACCAACAGACTGTTCCCATCTAATGGTGGTGGCAATGTTGCAACACGCGAGAGGATGCTTACACTTTAGATTAAAGGCCAAGTCGGACCATTTTATGTAACTGTTATAAAGCACTAATTGGCTTCATGAAATGTTAATTTGTCAATATTTATTAAGCTTCCTGTTGCTAGTATTATATTTATACAGTAAAAAATAAGCTTTAGAGTGGACAATTGTGACAGAACTGTGACGTCACTTGCAGTATTAACGTCAATGTAGCGTTCGAGAGAATATGAACGCTAGCAGCATCAACGTGCATCAATGGAGCGCAAAACCGGGCGAAGAGACTTGCATTTCATGATGTTGCTGTCATATCAGAAATAGTCAACTGTATGCCCTTTCCATTGCACCAATCACCGACAGCATCTGACTTCAGGTTCTGGAATGCAAGCGAGTTCCCAGTGCTCAGCATGCACTGTGCAAGTACAGCATTGACGCTCGAACAAGCTGCTAGCATGAAACTATCGCAGGTGCAGTACACGCCGTAAACAAAGCGTTGCAGGTGACGTCATCATTCGGTTTGCAAAACGGATTTTTATTATAACTAACGTGAAGCGATGTTTTTGTTTCAGCAGATCAGCACATTATTAACTAGCATTACATTCTACGCTTATTTACCCAATATCGTCTTTTTCATTCGACTTGGTCTTTAATCGACTGAGCAGTCACGCACCGCACAGCTCGCAGCTAATTAGTGACACCCTCACATGATGCACAGTTGTCGACAGGCAAAAGGTTTGATAGGACCACCACTGGACGGCTCGGTAGTCTAACGGTAACGTGTCAGACTTGTAATCCTAAGGTAACTCAGAGGCGCAGGTTCGACTCCGCACCAGGACACTGCCGGGTTAGGCAAGTTGTTCACACACATGTGCCTCTGTCACCAAGCAGTATAATTTGGTACCGGTCAAAGGGCGGTGATGCCCCGAGGGTGGGAAGGACTCAAGTGGTCTATCCACCTACGGGCTCAACGGCTGTGAGTGGGAGATGAGCACCCCGCGTACGCCCCAGTGGGGCATGGCTCGCTTTACCTTTACCACTGGGCCCTCACCTCTCCCCATAAGGCCTCTGACTTTCAAGGGCCAGGGTGAAGATTGTCAGACATTGGCAAAAAATCTAATGTGACTGAGCTGTCCAGATGTTGCTACCTTCGCCAACAGAGCGTTCCAGACAGATAATTCCAGAAAACTTCAGTGATCAAAAATCGTGGTTCAAACCTGCGGTCCCTGTTCGAACTTGGCATCGAAGGGATCTCCGACGGTGCGTTTCTTAGCACGCTGCACGGATCTCTCCACAAACTCATCGTAAATCTTGTCCTCGACAAAGACACGCGACCCGGCGCAGCAGACCTGGCCTTGGTTAAAGAACAGTCCAAAGTGACTCTGTTCCACCGCCTCATCCACTGCAATGAACAGAGACTTAGTAGGTGTACTAGGAGTAATAATGTAGCGGGGTTAGAAGTAGCAATGGTAGTAGTATTAGTAGTCATAGGAGTAGCGGTAACAGCCTTGGTTGAAAAACAGCCCAAACTCAATCTGTTTCACTGCTTCATCCACTGCCATGACCACAGGCCTAGTAGTTGAAGCAGTAGTAGCATGAAGTAATAGCAACTAGAAAGCAGTCATAGCCTGCAGGTACCTCCGCCAAAGCAATGTTATTCGCCAGGTGGCGTCACCATCTTCGGTTTTGCAGCGGTTCCCTTAAGACCCCCTTTAACGCAATGGTAACGAAAATTTCAAAGTGATCCAGAATCCAGGATTGCTGCCGGATCACGCCCAAAATTGAATCACTTGTAGTTTATGCCATGCCCGACATACCCTCAATATTTCAGAAAGATCCGTCCGTAACTTTTCGAGGTATCTTGCTGACTCACAGACAGACAAACAAACAAACAAACAAACAAAAACCGGCAAAACATTACTTTCTTGGCAGAGGTAAAAATAGCAGTGTTTGAAAAACCACTGCAATGAACATACAGTGCTAGTAGTCATAGTAGTAGTAGTATCAAGTAGCACAAGTAATAGCAACAGCAGTTTTGAAAAACAAGCCAACACTAGTTTTCCATTACCTCATGCGCTGCAATAAACGTAGGCCTGGTAATTGTTGTAGTCAACCTAATAATAATAATAATAATAAAGCGGATTTATACAACCTACCGAGGATATCAAATAAGATCCGGGAAAGAAGACTTCGACTTGCAGGGCACTGTGTGAGACATAGCGAGCTAGAAGTGAGCAACCTGGTACTCTGGGAACCAACCCAAGGAAAG
>Ga0056128_1005857_pt1 | contig 15475 bp, 8 predicted proteins | sample WorMetLIZISLAND2_FD_71113 | JGI IMG/M metagenome (GOLD analysis project Ga0056128, IMG submission 71113) | Marine gutless worms symbiont microbial communities from Max Planck institute for Marine Microbiology, Germany - Olavius geniculatus... ...
ATGACGCCCCCCCTGGAAACAACATAACAGTTTTTGTGGCACATAATGTACACCATCTCTCAAAAAAATCAGTCCAAATTGTTTTTATCATAACTTTGTCAAATTGATAATCTTTGGCACAGACATGGCCAAGACGATATAATTATGTAAGGTCTACTCTTACTATTAAATATTTTATGGCGAAAATAGTGAGTGAGTGAATGCCGTTTGATCAGTCAGTCGATGATTCTGCTATCAGTCAATGGCGTTGCATCTAAACTATTGTCTTTGTATGCGAGACCCACTTTGGAAATAAACTGTGATGATTTGCAAGCAAGTTGTTATATAAAAAAAACTTATAATTCTGTTAAATAATAATTTACACTGAGTATAATTTTATGCTTAATTAAGTCGTTACAGCATTTTCTTGGGAAGTAACTCAGCATTATGCAACAATTTGAAACATCTACGTTTCACACGGTAGTGCTTTGACATAAATTAGAAGACGTAGAAAATGAGTGCACCTTGCATAATTTCATCATCTTAATTTAGTGAAAATTTGACAAAGTTCTGACAAAAACAATTTTGACTTTGTTTTTTTCTGAGACACTGTGTATTGATTATTAAACTGCACGTTGATTATGCTAATGGCGTGACAGCGCTGTCTGTGATGTGATGTGTGTAGGTGGTGCTTATATGAGTCGGTCGTGGCAAGGTCTTGATCCTCAGCTTGGCAATACACCAGTACAGACTGCAGTGCTGGGCTCTGTAGGACTTGCAATGGGCTACACTCATGAACCACAAAACCAACTAACTACAGCTGCTGACAGTACTACAGACTAGGGTGTAGTAAAGGTGTAGACAGGCCTACGCTCGTGAACCAACTACTGGTTATTTTAATCATGCGAGCCCCTGATCTCCTGGAATCTAAACCAAACCTATAACTAATGTTAGATTTGTCATTCTCCATCCGAGTATTGGGTTCACATCATTATAGCACTTACTACTGAACGCATGCAGTTGTTGATTGGTCGCTCAATTCTGCGTGTCTGCCCAGTAAAAATTGTTCATGAAAATACTGAAGCTTGATTTCTGCATATGTCATAAACATAATGCATAAGCATTTATTCATTCATATAGCCAGCAGATTTTTTTATAAACTCGGCTGGCTAAAATGTGACTGACCACAAAAAATTTGGCCAACTTTCTGGATAGGCGATTGCATGGAGCCAAATGTCAGAACTTGTGCGGCTCTGAAGAAGCCCGAGTCAGACAGTGGGGGAGGGGCCCATGTCACAGTGGCGCCCCGTAGCTGGCGACGCCAATAGTGTCAAGCATAAAGAACGCAGCTTATTGTCTAGTTTGAAGCTTGGAGGTCTCGGCTTGTATGACATGTTGACAAAATCTTCTTCCTACTCCATACTCAGTGCTGATAACTTTCAGCTGTGCAATCGACTCATCTACAAGCAATCACAACACAGAATGATGCTCAAACTTAAGACATTAATTTCTACATATTTCTAAAGAAATTGTACAACAAGTATGGGAAAAAGGAAAAGTGAAAGAAAGTTACAAATTTGACTGTTCCTAATGATCAAGTGCACAATGACTCAGTACATCAAAGGCAGCAGACCAAACTGAGCACACTAATTTTCCTAATTTCCATAACAGTTCACAATATCTTATTATCTTATGTAATTCTGGTAACAAAACACAGAACATAGGATGAATGTTCGGTGCTGCAGGCAATCTGCTAGTTTAGTTTGGCATGCAGACTAAAAAAGTAACATTGTTTTAAACTGAAATGAAAAAATGGAACAATTAAAGTGGTGCTATGTAAATCCCTCCCCCCCAAAAAAATCCAGAAAAGCAAGTATGGGCAGATAGAATAATTAGTTCTATTGGCAAGATTAACAGACAAACATTCAAACTTTCCCATTGCAAGAAATTGACGAAAACATCCGCAAACAATGACAATACGCACCAGGCTGGCTGCAGTATTGTTGTTTGCTGAGGCAAGCATAATAAAAGATATCGCACGTCTTGGTCTCGGTCATTCTGCAGGGCTCTGATAACGCAGCTCATCTCCTGTTTCTGTGCATCCAATTCACTCGTTGCTGTAACACAGAAATATTGACCACTTAGTAAAAATTTGCACAGTTTGCATTTGTTAGAGAATGCCAATGTCAAAAAGTCACTGTCAAAAGTGAATTCGTCTATTAACTAGTGCATTCTCGTAAAAAAACCTCTGCTGTGCTGAAAAATCTCTAATACTATGTAACAACAGCATTTAACCTTGAAGATGTTAGTAGACACTTAAAACTAACTAGCTTTGATCGATTGGCACTGAGAACGTAACAGGCCTCTAAGCAGTGAGAACATTGCACAGACTGTCCATACAGCACAGGTTATATGTACATTGCAGATGGTCTTACAACAGTTCTGTTACACAATTCATATAATAGCATTTATCTCTTATCTGTTAAAATATAACAAGTAATTTATAAGTGTGCAAAAAGCGACAAAAATGAGGAGAAATTTCAACTTAGTTGAGGAGTGTAAAGCAATAGAATGGGGACTGAACTTAAATGCTAGTGCAACTGCACTCCATGAATCATGGTGTGAAAAAGGTTTTTTACGTTTTTAAACATCTTTTCATTTTGGCCATGTTTTTTCACGTTTTTAACGTTTTTTTCTGGAACGTTTTTTTACATCTATGGCGTGAACTGCACAAAGCGAACGAACCAGCAGTTGGGTTCATATGTAGACGCCTTAAAACCAACCAGGTTTGATGAGAGCAGTGATAATATGATACCCACCGAGCAGGCAGTGCGAATGTTGCACAAGGCAGCGAGCGAGCGCGATGCGGACATTGGCGACAGCATCGCACTGCAGTGACAACAACGCAGGCAACAGCTGGCTGACTAAATGCACCGCACGACCAGTCATTGGCTTGTTGTCTCTTGTCAATCCCGCGAATACTTCATTGCACAGAGACACGTACCTACAACATACAGCAACTCAACGCAGCCTGGCCAGCCATCCCTACGTGGAATAATACTATTCATATGACACAAGACAGCAAACACTTGAGAGATGTTCAGTTTCTAGCATTTAGATTGCTAGAAGATAGATAGCTTCAAAACGGTTACATGCAGATCCTAAAATTTTGCACGTTTGTTCCCAGGGACAATCCGGATATGACTCTATTTTCTGACAAGGGGTCGTGGACAAGGTCACATAACCCCTAAATCTTTAAGCGTTAAATGTCAATATCTGAAAAACGTTGAATGTATGGACTTCAAATTTTTCACACATGTTTATGTGGACAGCAAGACATAATTTTTTGAATGTAGAAAATGCAGCGTAGTGAGTTACGTAATTTTTGGTTTTACTTTTTATTTTCTACATGAACCACGACAAACATTTTTATCAGTGAACTAGATAGGGATAAAGTTTATCATCGAACAGGGTTTAAAGTTGCGTGTTTTCCAATGTACAGTAGAAATAGCAAGTGTGTACTAAGGATTTATTTTATGTAAAAGAAGCATTTCTAGCAATGAAGTAGTTCAATATGACTTATTTTAAGTGGAAAAGCGCTAACTTAGTTAAAGAATAATTGCATCATGCTGCAAAGTATTGTTAAATACTGAGTCAGCTACTAAGAAAAATCTTTAAAATTGTCATCACCAGATGTCATCTTTTACGATTAAAATGCACCAAGTTCAATTTCGGCTGGGGCTCTGCCCCAGACCCCGGGGGAAAGGGGAAGGAAAGGGGAAGGGGGGCGCCATGTGTTATTTTGCTTCTGGGCGCTGACGACGAAGTTACGCCACTGTGAGGAAACGTTGATGAGGGCTGCATAGTGAGCTTACAGAAGGCTGCATGAAAATAGCAGGTAGTGATTCAACAGTGAGTGAGTGAGTGAGTAGGGTTTAACGTCCCACCCGACACAGTATAGATCATTTCGGGGACGGCCTTTTCAGGCAGAATGCACACAAACACAATAATGGAATGGCAAGTTTAAACTTTACAATAAACAGAAAGTTTAACCTTTACAGAAAGACAAAACACAAAAATACAAAAAATGAGGTTAACCTAAAGTTGTAAGAACTCCATTATATGCGTGCATATGTAATTAACATAATGGTAGTTCTAATAATCTTCCCTGTTATCCTCCAGACAGCAGGGAAGATTCAACAGTACACTGTATCTTGAGGGTACAGCACTTACAGTTGTCTGTGTGACCAGCGAGGGCTGTGTGCAAACTGCTCAGTCAGTTGAGATGCTATGAGACTGGTCACGTCTAATAGACAATCACCGATCGTTGCACATTCGCTCACCAGCACCCCACTCAACTAACAATTACATGGACATACATTCATACATACACTACACTATGATCATGGGCTAATCATCACGACTTAACGTTGACAACTGACTGCTCAAACCTAAAATGTTTTTCTTCGCCAAAATGGCTGTCTCAAATTTTTTGGAAAAAAAAATCTTAAAGCAAATCACAAATCTCAAACATTTATATTGCAAATTTCTTTGTTCAAAAGTTCGTTAGCATACCTGTGTATGCATCACATTGAACATCTAAAATCTAAAACAGTTACTTATCAGAGGCTGTCACTGTCAGTCAATCTTTATTGCTCAACTGAGCATTATTCTCCATGTGCAGTAGCTCAGACGCAACAGTATGCCCAGAAGTAACTAGTTAATGATTTACGATTTGAAAAAAAAATTAGAATATTAAATGTCTTAAATCAATTTCAAATTGAATCGCAAAGTTCTTCATGTCGAAACTATGTTCTTTGAATCAAGTGCCTTATGTGACTCAGTCATGACTCAATCAAAAACAGGCTTAAACAGCACAAAAAAATCCAACCAATCATAAAATCATAAAATGCCACATAAAATACAAATTCTAAATTCTATAAAGTCCATGTTTCAGGTAAAAACTATCATCACAATTACAGCTTCCAGCAAGTGTCAAATGCTTGATGAGATGACAGCAAATCATACTTAGGCAATAAAATCCAAGCCGGGACATGTAAAAGTGAGTGGGGTTTAACGTCCCGCCAGACATAATATAGGTCATTTCGGGGATGGCCTTCCAGACAATGCACGTACACATAATAATGGAACAAAAAGTTTAACCTTTATGAAACACAAAACCTAAAAACAACCTAAACCTAGAATTGTAAGAACTGCCAATTCTAAGCGTGCATATGTAACTAACAGTAACGACAGGTCTAATAATATTACCTCTTATCCTCCAGGCAGTCATCTTTGTCAGAATGGCGTCTATTGGAGGACAAAGGGTAGTGGCCCATGGGACATATGAAAAAAAATGATGATAACAAATACGTTCCAGGAAAATTAGTAGATACACAGAACTCATGTACCGAGGTTAACTCTGAGGGATCATATAATGTGCATCAGCTTTGGGGCTAAGTACCAACAGCAACAAATGGCAATAGTAAATGTGGCACTATAGCTGACAGTTTAGGCAGGAGACCTGTGGCTCAAGCCGATCGGCTGCTTTTGCCAAATGAGCCGGTTGAACTTTTGCAGCTGCATTGCCATGAGCACAGCACCATAATCATTGTCCTTCACTATCTCTATCAGTATTACTATGAGATGATGATGATGATGATGATGATGAAGGACAAATCAACTTTAGCATGGCGTTAAGTGCTAAGACTACAAGGACACGAGTGCTGCAAATAACAAGAACTCACGGCTGTTACGGCTGCCTGTCGGACTACAGCAACCTGATCCTTGGCAAGAGTTCCAAGCAGTACTGGTAGAATATGTTGACAGAACAACTCAGCAGTGTATGCTTCATACAGACGTGACAACTGCCTGACCAATCAGTACACACCACACGACACATGTACTTCAGCGCACCATCTACTCAGTAAGTAAATAGCTAAGTTTTATTACCACCTCAATATCAGGACTACCGTATACCAGTGTTGAATAAAGTACCACAATTGAAAATTCTACTTGAGTAGAAGTAGAAGTGCTGGCTTCAGAAATCAACTTAAGTAAAAGTAAAAAGTAAAAACTTCTACTTAAGTACAGTAGAAAAGTAGAACTACTTCGTTACTATCCAACACTGCCATATATCACTAGTTTCCATCACACAAAAAAATATACAATGGAAAGTACAAAATGAGTAGATAAATACTGATAACAACAAAATGGTGCTTAAACAGAACATAGAATGCAATGCAATGTAATGACAGCTCAAGCCAAGTGCACAAGTTCATTGACAGCAACAGTGATCTACATGGGAATGTAAACATAAGTCTGGTGATCCATACAAAAACGTTAACCAATTTTATCAATCAAGAATAGAACGAGTTCTGCATTGGACGCCAAAATCCAATGTTTTATGGACAAATTTTTGTATATACCAATTGTGTCGATCTTTCTTAAGTCTATCTGCTGCATCTCATCTCCTACTGTTGGCATTATTGTGCTCATGGTACTGGCGTTTTCAACTTTGTTCTATCACAGTTCATATTACTGTCAATAATTATTGTAACACGTAAACCGTTAATGATGACCAGAACCCACAGTTTTCCGTGGAAAATTTTGCTAAATTCCGCGGGCAAGTTTGCACAATTCCGCGGCTTACCGCGGCAAAATTGTCCAAATTCTACGGCCTTCCATTTGTGAGTAAACTGTGCTATATTCTGTCCAGAAACTTCCGTTACTGAAGGCTGTCATTGTGCTCAGTTATGCCAACAATATATAAAGAAAATTATTAATTTTTTTTTCTTTTTAAAAATGCAGTCTGTCAAGTTGGGTTGTGTTTATTTTATACAATTGTGCCGCATTGCGATAGCTATTAATAAGGCCCACGGATTTAGTGTTCAGTTTAAATTTTTCTGTCACATTCCGTGATAGGCCTAAAATTGCATCATCAAGCCGATGATTGTACTAATCGTACGTCATTTCTCAACTTTTGCGAAATTCCGTGGAATTCTGTGGATATATCAAAATTCCGCGAAAAAGGGCAAATTCTGTGGCTCGGCTCAAAATTCCATGGCCTGCGGAAAACTGTGGGCCCTAATGATGATGACGATGACGATATAGGACCACCACAGATTCAATTCCATCCACAGTGGCCCTCAATTAATCCAACAAATGTGTCTGTGTAGCTTATACTGTGGCAGTGCTGTAAGTTCCCCAGTGTGGTGTGGTCTAAAACAAAGCCTCAGAGAAACGCATTTCTGTACATTTTGAGTTTGAAAATGGCATCTGGTGGTGACGTTTTACATTATTTCAATGCAACGTTTCCTGGTTTCGGGGGAAGGGGAATGAACTGATCAAACGCCTCTTGGCTACAATCCTGGGGCCAAATTCACAGAACATCTTATGACAATTTTGCGACAATTTTATGACATTTTGCACACGTACGCCACTGTGCTAATTCACAAAACATCTTACGACCACTTTTTAGGTGTCTTATCACATTCCAAATTATACGATTCCAACATCAACCAACAAGAAAAACTTCTTTGTGTAGATTCATAAAACCTCTAATCAATTATACTCGTAACCTAGAAATGTCAGATTTATACTATATCTGTTTTGCGTGGTCTTTTTTGCTGGATAAATTAATTAATGAATAAATAAAGAGCACTTTGCATTGGAGATCAACCATTGCTACGCCATAGCCATGTAAACACATATCTTGACAACGGACATAGAATAAAAAATAATACAGCGTAGTGTTGTGCAGTGCGACAAATGAATTAATGATAATGACTCAGATATCGCGATACTTGATAGTACCACAATATCAAAATAAAACTGCATAGTCTGCCGCTGTCCATTGGTGATTGGTGCAGGCTGTTTTCCTTTCGTTGTAAGCCCTTTATTGTAGTAGCTAAATAGCTAATGCATATAAAAACGCTTTTATCTCTACTATTTGCTAGTGGCCAATCGCTACCATGCGCTGTCTAGACAGTGCAGCAGAGCGTGCCGCGGCCAAGAAATGCTTCAAATACTTCACCTCTCCCACTTTCGTACAGCTTTCAACAGGCCTACTGTCTCTAAAAACTAGCAGATATTAATAAACTTTTAAAAAAATAAATTCAACACATTCAATAAAAAAATCTAGAAAAATAAAAATAAATCAGCATTTGTGTTAACACCATGTGCTCGGAATTGTGTAGTCAGAATATTAAAAATTTCTGAATTAAAACATTACAAATTTAACTCTAAACTACTGCTTTTACTTACTGACTAGTCAGCGGCTCGCAGACGACCATAGTTACCATGACAACAAGTCGCCTTCGTGAAAGAAGCTGCGATCATTAAAGATAAATTCTGTGAATTCATTTATGATATGTTGTAAGATAATCTTATGACATCTTAAATACTGAGTTATGATAATTTTATGACGTGTTTTACTACATGTCTTACGACAATGTTTGTGAATCGGGCTCCTGAATGTGATGAAGACAACTAACTGAGTGACGTGAAGTCGATAGCACCAGTTTCGTGCGTTGTCGACATTGAGCAGTTGTGGGATTTGAGTCAGAAATGAACTCTGTGCATTCCGTGGCATCAGCTACAATGATACATTCACACCCAGCAGCAATTAATCAGTCAATCTATCAGTGTATCTATCCATTTATCAAATGCACAAGCCAACATCAACCAGGTGGAGTTACAACAACACACAGGTACAGGATTACAATGATACACACCTACCAGCACACACACACTCAACACCTAACTACATGCAGAAAATAAGAAGATGTCAGCAAACAATATAACATAAAACAAGAAGCCCAGCTGTCGCTAGGATAGCCAACCATCCTGGTTGTCAGTGACCTTCAAGGTCATCCAAGGTCGATGATTTTTATCTCATCTGAAACGGATTATGCACCTTGTTATTAGTGATCAATATTAACTTTGGCCCTATGTTTCAGCATTGACGAGATATGGCCACTTATAGATTGAAACTTTCTATTGAAAATTGCAGCCAAATCGCTGCAGATGGAGACATGGTTACTATTCACAGCCTAAAGGAAGTCGCCAGAGACCTATCCGATGGTACCATCGCCGACGCCTTATCGTTTAGCCACAATACTTCACGATTAGCATACCATAGTGCACTATGGCCCTTCGAGGTCATTCAAAGTCAATGTCAATTGAAAGCCAATATGCAACTTCCTTGGCCATGATACATCCATGACAGACGGACAACAACCATATTAACAGCTCGACCGTTATTTAAGTTTGGTCGGCTAAAAAACTGGATCTGTGGAAATTGGCGATAAGTTAATCGATTAATCCTTTAAAAAGACGTTCGACCAAAATCTTTTTTATCTTTGCAACTCCAAAGAACATAAACCAAACAGAGACGATTCTTTCCCTTTGTCTCAAATTTCAAGCAAGGGCCTGTAGTAGCAATAGGTAGTAGGATCAGTAATGTAGTCTGTCTCAGGGAGTCTTAAGCACAAAATAAAAGTCTTGGTGTGCACTACATAATTAGGTTGCATTTTAGGCTGCATTTGTCTAGTTTAGACACGCTCTTACACAATGCTAGAATCTCGTTTGATAAACAGTGTTCTACCTCCAGTAATTGTCTTATTCAATACTTGGTTCAGCTTATGTCATATGCTGGTTTTTAATGCATTTCTTACTGTTCATACTACATTTTGTTTCTTTTACGTGTATTTCTTTTATGTCTGTGTTTTTGTGTTTTTATGTGTTGTTTGCTGTGTGTGTCAATGGTCCCTTGTGGACTGATTTTCAAATAAATGAATGAAAATGAATGAATGACTACAGACCAGGATGAAATCGGCAGCATGCTGGATGAGTGCTGAGCGCACTTCATCAACGTCATTCAACATCTCAATAAACACCGGATATAAGTCCAACTTGGAAATGTCTGGACCTAACATCTCAGACAGACGATGTAGTGATGATGACAGCGTACTACGCACTCTCCACTGTACACAACAACTCACTGACTAATTAAGTAAGTAAGTAAGTAACTGAGTGCTAGTTAGCATATCAAATTGTCAGTCTATCTCCAGCCATTTCCAGCGCCACTGAAGTCTTTTTTAGCACATACTGGCGCTTTACAAGTCAGATTATTATTATTATTATTATTATCAATGGCTAAAGAGCAGATTCAGTTCAAACTGTGTGATGTGTGTGCCGTGCATCTCAGCTAGATGATGTAATGATGACGCCAGCACACTATCCCCTCTACACTGTCAGTCACCGAACATATACCTACTTATTAACTATCAGTAAGTAAGACAATAATAATCGAAACTGAAAATCAGTTTGGTTTTGGATTTAAAAAGAAATTTGAGCTAATGCTCACGAGACGCGCAAATGCCTATGGCAGTTTCTGTTCGCAAACTATCAGTGTATTTCCAGCCATTTCATCACAGTTCATTCTTGGAGTGTGCGCTGCAGCTGAAGATCGCAAAAATCCATAAAAACCCCTTATTTCAAAAATTTAGGGTCTTTCAAAGTCATCGATGTTGACGTACATGACTGAAAAGCTTGTCACCAGTGCTTGCTGTGATAGGTAGCATGCCCATGCCTATCTACAACCGTTTTCGTAAAAGACTGGCCAACAATGGTAAAATAACAACTTTTGCGAAGGTACCGCTTTTTGATGCCCTCGTGTGCAGGTTTTCTTGATCCTGAAAAATCGAGACTTGGACCGTTGAAATCTACGTTCAATGGTAAAAATTTCATACGCAGCTTTTCTATGTCTATCTCAATTGGTTTCGGCGCATTTCGCTCTTAAAATGTGTCTCGCAGCCCGAGATCGCCAAAAAAATCCATTAAAAACCCCTATTTTAACGTTCAAGGTCATCCAAGGTCATTGAATTCGGTGGCAATCGAGAGCCAGTGTACTACTTTTTATTAGTAAATAATAGTAATCTAGGCCCTATCTCGCACCGTTATTGAGATACAGCAACTTATTGGCTAAAAATCACAAATTTTTCCCAACCCCTCTCATTTAGCGCCCTCGTTCAGGATGACCCCCTTCGAATTTATGGAAAAGCTTTACGGTTCCTGAAACTAGAGTCTTCCAGGCAGCCAATGGTGAAAATTTGGTGATTCTAGCTTGCAACGTTTTTGACTGATCCACCCGTGTGACGGACAGACAGACAGAATTGCGATCGCTAAGACGCGCTGAAAGCAGTAGCTGGTTTCGCGCATAAAAAGCCAAACAAAACTATCCAGAATTTTCATTTCCATTCAGTCGGTTTATCACAGCATTTGCAAAATTGCTTAATTTGCACTTCATTTGTTGACCATGTTCGGTTATTTGAACACCAAAAACAAACCAAATTTCGGTTTTCTGCACACCTCCATTAAAAAATTGAAACATGTCCAGCAGCAGTTTGGTGACACTTGATCACCCAACGTTTAATCACGCAACAGTTAGTCACATATACATAATTACTTGGACAGTTAATCATGCGACATATAATCACCCGAGAGTTAATCACATAGACATTCAATCACACGACAGTTAATCGCCAACGTTTGATTGATTGTGCATTTTTAAACACGCCTGTAGAGACAGATGATGACCAGGACGTACATGGTGAATATTACAGCTCAGCCATGTTTTCCATAGAAACGTGGAATCATTATAAAGCGGGGGCAGTGGGCATTGCAAAAGCAACAAATGCAGCTGAAGGTTGGCATTTTGGTCTGCAGGCACTCTTTTAGTGCAACCATCCAACATTGTTGTCTTTCGTGCAGTGGATCGAAAAAGATCTTAAAATGCAACGTTCTAGGCCCTATCTCGCACCGTAATTTTCCCCACCACCTCTCATTTAGCACCCTCATTCAGGATGACCCCCTTCGAACTTATGGAAAAGCTTTACATGTTTAAATGTCGGGTGATTATATCTCAGTGATTAATTGTCGCGTGATTAAGTGTCCGTATACCTCGAGCAGCATAATCCAGGACCAAAAGGCTAGGGAGTGAAAGAGCTGTGACAGACACTGTTACAGATGCACAGTGTTAGTGGCAAATTGGTATAACTCCATGATAAGAAATAGAAGAACATCCAGCATCAGACACAGAATGTGTGCCACTACAGTTCTGATGACAGCCATTCGTCAGCGTGAATACAGTTTAACTCAGCCTTCCATCCCTCCCGACTATGTAATCTACGCAGCTGTTGCAGCACTGACCTGAAGGCATGAGGCAAGAGTGTGAAAGAGCTGTGAGAGGTGCGGCCGCCAGTTCTGACGACCAAGCGTGTAGACAACTGCAGGCAGACTGTAGGCGCAGTGATAGATGATGTCAGGATCAACACTTTGTGCACGAGATGGCTCGACCATGCTGACGTAGTAGTCCAACAGTACCAACGGACATGACAGACCACTCTGAAACGCACACAGTTCAACTCAGCCTTAGAAGAAGAAGAAGAATATTTCGCATAGGCACTAGGCAGCGAAGCTGAACTAGGCCCGTTGCGTGGGAGCTCATCTTCTTGACGGCACTTTGAGCCGGCGAGGGCGGGGCCCAATTAAGCTAGCATACAGCCCAAGTCGGCCGGATGGCCGGCTCAAGTTAACAGCTAGCGCCTTTAACCGACTGAGTCAGTATACCTGCAGTCCTGGCCACAGGGCCTACTGTTGCGCAGAACTCGCCGTTTCTTCCCTGGCGATGGCCTTGACCACCACCAGTACACATTTTACCATTCCACATAGAGTAGAAGGCTGAGTCGACCTAGTTAGCTGGCTCTGTACTGTAGACAGTCACCCATCTAAGTACTAACCGGGCCCGGCGTAGAGTAACTTCGTCTCATCTGAGACGCGTTACCAACTATGCCATGCCACCAACCTTACATCCCCCCTAATACCAGCCTGCTTGGCTAGAGTTAACGTGGGGCATGGTCACCTGGGTCGCGTGGCAGGTAACACTGTGTAATGTCACGTGACTCAGTGACTGTGATGCTCCACGGCTCCGAGAATGGTTTCCACGTACAGCTATTGACTCGTTTAACCTTCAATGCTAAAGCACAAACATATATCAACATGATACTTGCAAATTAACAATGTGCAGTTATCCGAACTTATTTTTGCCAAATCTTACATAATTCGCGAAAAGTTTGTCTGTCTGTCCGTCTGTCTGTCTGTCTTACCCCTCTGGTGCCTTCTGTGTTGTACGGTCACAGACCCCAACCACGGTGCTGAGTCCTTGGGACTTAGGTAAGTGCACCTCCACTTTGCTCCCATCTTCCCCCAAAGGCAGCTCGAGAGGGGGTGTTGGGTTGCAGGGTAATGGTGTTGACCTGGCCGTAGGTCGGGAACTTTGCTAGTATCTTATAACCGAAATTAAGATTTAATTGGCGGCTAATTTTTGCAATGTATACTGCTAGAACTATCTAGAAATAATTTATCTATCAGATCTAATTATAACACTACAGCCACAGTAATGCAACCAGCACTATTGCTATGAGTAAATCAAGTCTATTTACATGAAAAATAGAAGTCAAACAAAAGAAACTGTCACTTAGAAAGCATAAGCAACTCAAACAGACCATCTCTACAGCAGCTGGTGTGCAAAATATAAAGACTGTGTTCACACTCAATGTGTGTCAGTGCTTCTGGCTATGCAACTGACAGAAACTGAAAATTTTAGCTGTGTAATGCACAGTAATTAACATAATACGAATAGTATAATTCATACGAGTAGTATCATTTCTGCTGGACAAACACATGTCCGTGGAATAGGCAGTTGACAGGAGATTATTGAAATAGCTCCCATTGCTATTACATTATCACAGATTTTAAATCCAGAAGAGTCATACTTGTGAGATTTTTTTTAACTTCCCAACCTAAAACTGCTTTGTTGCTATTCTTCATCGTTACAGTGAATGACTTCATAAGCCATATAATAAATATATAGTATCATCAAATTTGATCCTAAATAGAGTTTTTGACATGAAAGTTCAGTGTCTCTTAATTAAGTTATCCTATCACCAACAAGACCGTTAAGATGCCTGCTGAGGCTTAGACCGGGGCTGAAATTGAGGTAAATCTGCAATGACAAGCATCTACCTGGCCCAGTGAACTGTCGGCAATGGACACTAGAGAAGACGGCTTGCTGTCTGTGAACAGCTCAGCGTCTGGTGTTTCAGCAGCGTGATAAGCCAGCAGCCCACATCGCGGAAAGCCGAATGCACTGTTGTCACGGATCATATGTAGAGGCGACAACTGGGCTATCTCAGCAGTTTCTGTACAGTCCGACGACCTCTGCCCACCGACACATGCATACTGCAATTATATTGCTGACCATTGTCTTCAATTACAAGGAATGGCGCTACGGACAACAGTCCTCGACCCATGGTGTCAAACATCACTGGCGATGGCCTTAAAAATGCTGGTCGCAAAGCCATTCCTGCCAAGTACTAACAGCAACAGACATCCACCCAGCGATTGTGGCCCGCCATAGCCAAGGGCCGCCATAGCCAAGGGCCTTCATAGCCACAATGCCATAGCCATAGCCAGGGGCCACCAAAGTTAGGGTTACGGTTAGGGTTAGGACTCCACTAGCCCTAAGTCTAACCCTGACCCTAACCCTAACCCTCGTAGCCTATAGGAAAGTGTGGCGGAGCTAGCCATTCGTACCATCGGCGACCCCCTACGGCCACCCCTTTCCTCAAGCGAAGATTCTATGGAAAGCCTATAGGAATGTGGGGTCCTAACCCTAACCGTAACCCTAACTATGGCGGCCCCTGGCTATGGCGGCCCTGGTTGGCTATGGGATTGTGGCTATGTCGGCCCTTGGCTATGGCGGCCCCTGGCGATGGCGGGCCGTCACCCCACCCAGCAGAGTGTTGCAGCAACCATGACAACCCACTGACTTATCATCCCTTAAGAGCATGAGTCTACCTGTTACAGGTTTACCACTGATTTGCCATACTTGCTTAATGTGCCGGGCGTTATATAACATATATCTGAAATAACTGTTAACAAAAGTATTAGAGATCACAGAAAAAAAAATAAAATCCCGTACAAACCGAAAATGTTCTACAAGTTTATAGTGCAGCAAGTTAAAGCACACGTAAAAAGCACACAAATTTCACAAACAAACTGAAATTTCCACACACAACAAAAACAGACAATTACCACTAGATGCACGCTTGCTGAGAGACAAGCAGAAAAAATCGTTCAACTGAGATTTGTTCATGAAGATAATAATCAAACTGCACACAAAAAAGCAATATGCAGCAGTAGAAAGACTCGAGTGGACACCGGCATCGTGGAAGCGGGAGACGGAAAACAATCCCCCAAAATTTTAGCATATCAAAAATATTTCTTCTCATATGAAAAACTGTCTTCCAACCAGGGGCGCCGATTTGTTCTAAACATTGGAGGGGACGAACACGAGGGGTAGAGCCCCACAATGGGGGTCTGGGGGTGTTACCCCCGGAAAATTTTTGAAAGTCAATATGCAAAATCGTGC
>Ga0056128_1005860_pt1 | contig 15473 bp, 13 predicted proteins | sample WorMetLIZISLAND2_FD_71113 | JGI IMG/M metagenome (GOLD analysis project Ga0056128, IMG submission 71113) | Marine gutless worms symbiont microbial communities from Max Planck institute for Marine Microbiology, Germany - Olavius geniculatus... ...
GAGAGACTTTTTAATGGGGTCGGCGAGATTTTAATAAGGGGGAGAGAATTTTACACCGTGATTATGTTTCCCCTCGGCGGATATTTCATACGGGAGACTATTTAATGCGACACCGGCAAACCTTCGTGCATCAAAACAGCATTGAAGCACTGCACCAAAACAGAAATCCTCTGAAATAAAAAGCTAGTCTCTTTAGCCTCGCCAGTATTAATTGAGATTCTTTTTCCAAGATCAGCTGGCGAGCTGATGCGTTGAAAACTCCCAAGGTCTCAATGGCAATGGGTTCAAAGATATAACGGGCGCCAAGATCAACATATTTGTCCTCTTTGCGAGTGGCCGCCAACTCTGCTGCTGCACCTGCCTGATGAGATGCTCTGTCGACGTATGACACGGCCAATGGGCAAGTGACCGTGACGTCCCAACATAACGACTTGCCGCTCTGCCAAGGGACCAGTGAGATGCCATCTGGACGTTTCCCGTCCGAGCGGAATAATCTGGCTGGCTCTTTAATGACGGGAACTCCGGCTGAAGCAAAGCTACGAGCTACCAAGTCGTTAAGGGCATGATGTTTTGCTAACCTACCTGGAGCTCTCTTGCACACGAAGCTGTGAAGACCACGAGCGTCAACTGGGGAGGCACAGTGGCAGTTGTGTGGGACGCAAAGGTCCAACCCCAGCTTCAGACCGACAGCAACTCTCACTGCCTCATCGTCCAACTTGAGCCCGCATGAAGCAATCGGCAAAGCAAACAACCAGTCCCCACTCTGTTGTGAAGAAGCTGCCAGAAATGATGCCTGGTGATGTGCTGAGTGCAGACTGGCTTCTACTAGTGCCTTGTCCTCCAGCACGCCAGGACGGTCCCAGAACGGGTGCTTACCAGGTAAGCACATTACCAAACTTGATTGACCAATCGGACAGATAGTTCTGAAGAAAGTCATTATCAGAACTCGGACATTCGGCCAAGATGTCAACTTGAAGAGACAGTGTGCTCGCTGCTGAAGCCAAGAAGGCAGAGAGTGCAAGCGAAGATACACGTCTTACTTATTATTATTATTATTCATAGAGCACTAAATCAAAACGGTTTGGAGCGCTAACACAAACAGCAAAAAATCAGTTTTGTTAGTTGTATGACAAATTTTCCAGTCTTTAGCTGGATTTGTAAAAGTGGGGTCCCGTGACAACTGTTTTTGTGAAAAACCTGAAAAATAAGGTTTATATGAATTTCTGATTTAAATCGATGCGAAATCATGATAGGGCCTATCTTACATCTGTGTGGATCGCAAAAAGCATGTCATGATAAATGTCCTGAAGCTGTTTGCGTTGACGCTAAGGAATCATTTCTATTTAATATTCTGTGACGTCATAAATTACAATGACGTCATGTCCGCACCAGACTCGTATGAGTCAGTATAAAAAATTTATGTTTCACTGATGTATAAATGTAGAAAATATTGATGTCTAATGTCGAGACCGGAAACTTTTGGGATGGCCCTCGTATCAAGCACTGCATGCATGACGAGCTGTCCGGCAGTATCAACATCATTACCTTGAACGACCATGAATCCTTAAAATGGGAGGTTATTTATAGTGATTTTTATGTGATTTTCGGCGGCGGCGCACATTTATTGAATTGCGCCGAAATGGCTGGGGGTAGATCAAGACAACCTGTAGTGCGTTGTGTGAAATTTTCAGCATTAAACGTAGATTTTAGCAGTTTAAATTTCGGTTCCCTATTTTCAAGGAGTCATCTGCACAGGATGCATGGTTAAATTTGGGCACCCCTTTAAAATGCGCGATTTCTGCTGCTATCCCTCAGGGTGAAAAGAGTTGCGTATATATACAGATTTGCTGCATGCATGCACGCTACAGCGAGCTTTTCGGTGGTATCAACATTGATGACCTTGAACGACCTTGAAATCTAAAAAGCGGGTTTTTATTTATTTTTTTGCGATTTTACGCTGCGACACATATTTTAACAGCGAGTTGCACCGACAATAGGTCTACTGCATGAAGGTAGGCCTAAACCACGCATATCTCTATCCATTTCGTCGCAGTTCATTCTTGAAGTGTGCGCTGCAGCTGAAGATCGCAAAAGTCAATAAAAACCTCTTATTTTGGAAGTTCAGGGTCTTTCAAATTCATCGATGTTGATACGACTGAAAAGCTCGTCACTATAATGCTTGTTGTGATAGGCAGTATGTCCATGCCTATCTGCAACCGTTTTCACGAAAGACTAGCATACAGCGGGGGGGGGCCGCTCTTTGATGCCCTCGTGCGCACTGCGCAGGTTTCCTTGAATCTAGAAAATCGAAACTTGGACCGTCGAAATCTACGTCCAGTGCTAAAAATTTCATACGCAGCTTGTCCATGTCTATCTCAGTTAATTTCGGCGCAATTAGCTCTTGAAATGTGTCTCGCAGTCCGAAAAAAATCCATTAAAACCCTGATTTTAGCGTTCAAGGTCATCCAAGGTCATTGAAATCAGTGGCAATCGATAGCCAGTGTACAACTTCCTGTGATTAATAGTAACCTAGACCCTATCTCGCACCGTTATTGAGATTCAGCGACATATTGGCTAAAAATCGCAAATTTTTCCCACCCCTCTTATTTAGCGCCCTCGTTCGGGGTAACCCTCTTCGAATTTATGGAAAAGCTTGATAGTTCCTGAAACTGAAACTAGAGTCTTCCAGGCAGCCGATAGGCTAATGAAGATTTGGTGATAGCTCGCACCGTTTTTGACTGATCCACCCGTGTGACAGACGAATAGACGAACAGACAGACGGACAGACAGACAGAATTGCGATGGCCAAGACGCGCTGAATACAGTAGCTGCTTTCGCGCGTAAAAAGTCAACGTTTATTTGCGTACAATAACTGTCGTAGGTGCATGCGTGGCGTCGGACTGTCTGTCGATACTGAAGATCGTGCATGACGTCACTGAGCGACTGATGCGAGGCATACTGCAGCATCAGCAGCAACTGCATCACTCGCCGCAGATACTCGGTCAACTAGTGAGCGTCACACGACGCATTGGCCGACGAGTCGACGACGTCGTCAACGCGCTATATCTACCGCTCGACCCGCGACTACTCGAGGCTCGGTCAGTCTCACGCAACTTCTTATCACACATAAGCGGCAGTGAATAACGCAAAAATTAGCAAGCTGGTGAGCAGCTTATATAATGGCTATATGGTTTTAGGACAACGAACATTTCAGTACGACCGTAGCAAGCATGCGTATAGGGCTATAGGCCTCACGCCCAACAATAGGCCTAATGCCAGTGCTCACAGCTCAGTCCGTTTTGCTTCTGAGATAGACCTACTAGGCCTAAGGAGTAGGCTTGATACATGATGAATAATTCTGACCTTTGTGGTATATAACTGATTAGCATTTATTGTTGTGGCTGAAGCTGTTCGGCGTTAGTTCTGTGCGTCAATCATCTTGTGCTGCTGACTAAAAAAGACCGGCACAGTAAACAACTTTCTCGATTGGGTTGACCAATCGCTAGCCGACGTCGAAGACCATCTGCAGGTAGGGCCTATAACAAAGTGATCGCCGCACCTGACCTATACTTGGCCACAGTGCATCATCGGCACAATTGAACATGAACAGTTATTAGTCTGCTATAGCCTTTTCCTCTAGTAGGCTATGTTTTTGCTTGCAAAGCACATGACGAGGGTGAAGTTAGTAATCTGTCAGTAGTGTGCGTATCTTCACCAAGGATCTGCCTCAAATAGTAACTTACATCTATAAAAATGCCATTCTTACCTTGCACAGTAGGTTTATAGTTTTACACCCCAATATCTGCTAATGATAATTGGTAAAAAATCAGGGACAATAAAGCAGTATCGACCGTCAACAGAAGAATACTGATCCTTTCCGAAAGCTAATCGATTTTTTGCTGAAAATGCATGTGTCATTAAAATGCGACCATAACTCTAACTTTTTGCACAGAGAATAGGCCATAGTCCCTTAGTGCACGGTGCAGGTAGAAAGGGTTATGCTACGGACCGATTACATTCAGTGTGTCCGTGTGACTTCCTGGCTAATAAAACGTGTGGTGTGATTGTGCAGTCGCTGCGGTTGGCGAGCACCGCGTATGAGTATACAGAACAAAGTAGCAGCAGCAGTTGCAACGGTATATCTGCTGGACTGGCTAACGTGAACAACAACGCCGTCTACCTCGTCTGATGACACATATTCAAGCACAAATGTAATAAACGTTAAACAACTTTATGGGAAAAAAATGTTAAAACGCCTTCATTTTGAAAATCAACACGTTTGTAAACCGTGAACAAACAACGTAACCCATTTTTGTACCTAAATCCATCGTTTCAGAATAGTGCTTTGTCTTATTTACAAAATTTAGGCATTATAAGTTAGTCAATAAATTAAATATAAAAATCGGTCATTAAGTTTCAATTTTTGTTTGTTTTAAATTACTGCCGTTTTTACAATAAAACTTCAACATGTATTAGAAAAAATAAAACAGAAAAACGCACGTCACTAATGTCGACCTCCATCATCATTTCTTTTTGCAGTTTTTGCTTGTTCTTTAACAGGTTGTTTCTTTTTTTCAGTAGTATAAGCATTTCTTTTGCTGCTTTTATAATCACAATTAGTTTGCAGCAGCTTGTTAAGTTGTTTCTCAGTTCTTATTGACAAACTGACGGCTCTCACAACGTGCTTAGCCGTACCGGCAGCAACAAAGAGCACTTGAAACCAGCAGAACAGGACAACTATTACACAATCGTGTCAACTGTTTTTGAAGTTAAGTTCTATTCATCATCCCTAATCTTATGCTTTGACTACGTGCTGTAAAATGTGCAATGATACGCTGTTATCCACCAGACTCTGTGCTTTATTTTTCTTATGAACAATATACATGTTAAGCATTGCAATTAATGTGCAACTGGAATAAGTGATTGCTTTTCTTTCAAACATGATAAAATCATTTAGGCCTATCACGACATCCGTAATGTCAAGTATTGTAACTAAAGCTGTCAAGGCGTTAATTTTTTAATGCATTAACGCAGTGCGTTAATTTTTTAATGCATTAATTAACGCGTAAATTAACGCACCCAGTCCCGTCGAGAGTAACTTACTTGATTTCATTCGATTGCATATAACCGCACTTTAAGACCGTTCGTCCGTTCGTCTGACTGTGACATTGTAGTCACAGAAGAGAAATAAACGGAGTTTTTAACTGTTCCAACTTCGCGTCACTTCGATTCGGCGCATGTTTTCATCCAATGCAACGCAGGCTTTGATGCAACGCAGGCAACGGGCGCAACGCTAGAATAGGCACCGCTTCTGTCCTTGCGTTTCGGCCGTTGCGTCCCTTGCGTCAGCTGCGTTTGTTGCGTACTTTCTTGCGTGCGCCGCGTTAGATAGGAGCAAGATCTGAGTCTCGGGGCGGTGAAGAAAACCGATCGGTAAAAAGCAACGGCAAAAAAATCGAAACAACTAACGCGTGTACAGTCGCAGTTTGGGAATTATCGTCTCAGTTTCTGTTTCGTTAACAAGCAAATGGCTGCGATCTGTCTGTCCGAAAGTATCACCTCACGTAGACACTCAAACAGTTGCTAACTAATGACAAAAGGGCTCCTTTTGTAGCGCGCATTAATAAGCCGCGACGATTGCAGTAGCAAACGGCGATTGACACGCTCCACGTCGTCAATGGACAACTGTTGAAAACGCAGCAAGGATGTGTTGTGTAATACCGCAGTTTAATGGAATATCCGAACTTTTGCTGCACAGAATTTAGTAACTAAATGAAGTAAATTTGCGCATGTGCGTTAATTTTTTTAACGCGCGTTAATTTATTAACGCATTAACGCGTTAATTAACGCGTCAACTGTGACAGCTCTAATTGTAACTATTATTATATCGATATGTCACACAAATGAAACTAACGCAGATCAAAGTATTTACAATAGATGCAATTCATAGAGACAGAATGTAAGACAACAAAATAATTAATCACTTTGTGCCAGTTCAAAGGTTGTGGCATTACATGTATGTGCAGCATTAAAAAACACTGACAGCAGCAGCAGCAGCAGCAGCAAAAGGTAAAAAAAAACAAATGTAGAAGTACATCTTTTGCAGCTACAGCTGTTTTCAACCGTGGCTGTGGCTCGGCTTGAAATTCCACGGCCCATGGAAAACTGCGGGTCTTAGTAACGATGTAATAACTACAACTTTCGATATTGCCATAAGGTTTTTTTTGTGACCTCAGAAATTCCAGAAACCCACAGAATGTAAAAAACAAGACTATCAGCAACCAGACGTTCTGAAATAAAATGCATCAGAAATACGATTACAAGGCAGAACAGTGAAAGCTATGTGGTGGAACTGGCTGGTCCGGCGTTATCAAATACTCGCACAGCATCATCAAGCTCCAAGAGAGCTTCACGCATACTAGCGGCAGCCTGCAGGCCAGCGTCCTCTAGCAGAGTAAATGTGTGTGGGACAAACTCAAGTCGAGCTGCAGTGGTTTCAAGTCCGCTGTCATCCAAAGCTTTCTTCACTACATGCAACTCCTTCTGATCACAGATGAACTGCAACCAAACAACCACAAATTACTCAACTTTCTGTTTACAGTTTTAAGATATTTTACGCAGGACAGCAGGAACTGCTATAACGTGTTTTAGCCATCACAATTCTGTCTGTCTGTCAATCTGTCTGTCACACGGGTGGATCAGTCAAAAACGGTGCAAGCTAGGACCACAAGATCTTCACCTCCGGCTGCCTCGAAGACTCTTAGTTTCAGAATCCATAATGCTTTTCCAGAAATTCGAAAGGGGTCACCCCAAGCAAGGGCAGTAAATGAGAGGGGGTAAAGAAAATTTGCAATTTTTAGCCAATAAGTCACTGTATCTCAGAAACGGTGTGAGGTTTGGCCTAGGTTACTATTAATCACTAATAGAAAGTCGGACACTGGCATTCGATCGGCACTAAAATCAGTGACCATAGATGACCTTGAATGCCAAAATAAGGGTTTTTATGGATCTTTTGGCAAATTTGGGCTGCAACACACATTTCAAGAGCGAATTGCACGGAAATCACTACAGATAGACCAGTACAATCTGCGTATGAAATTTATGACATTGACCGTACAGTCGTACACTGTGTCCGGTAAAAAAGTAAACCCTTAGACATTGTACAATAGAAATGTCAAATCTGAACGAATCTGAATAAAATTTTGTACACTTAATCCACAATAAATTGCTGAGTTGATCACCAAATTTCGTTGAAAAATGTCCCTTCCTAGCGAAGTTATTAATTGTTGAATATTGATAACATAATATCTCCGTTACCAATATGGCGTTACATAAGTAAACCACTCTGCACATTTACGTAACTCCAACAAACAATGTCTGACTTTGGCAAAATTATTCATCAACATGCATTGTCTATTACAAATCAAAGTGAAAAATTTCAGTTAAATCTGCCAACGCAAATGATAGTTACAGCGGTTTTTGACTGTTGCCCTGCTTCCTGTCGATGGTGCCATCTGTGTCAATCTTTCACAACAGTTTGTTTATTGTTTAATCCCGGCATGTAGTGTCCATGGCTTGCAGGGAAATACCACAATAAACTTTTTTAGAACAATACCCTTTTTTTGTCAACAGTTCAACTAAAACAAGACTGTCTGCAGAAAATACCATTTTGTTATTGTTTACGTTGATTGTGTAAACACACATCACTTCCAAGTTCCGATCGAGCGACCACAGGAAGTAACACCATACTGATAACAGAGAAATTTTGCTATCGATATTCAACAATTAACAACTCCGCTAAAAATGACATTTTTCAACGAAATTTGTTAGTCGTTTCAGCAATTTATTGTGTATTAAGTGTTCAAAATTTTACTCAGGTTTGTTCAGATTTGACATTTCTATTGTACAATGTCTAGGGCAGTGATTTTCAACCGGGGTTCTGCGGAACCCAAGGATTCCGCGAGCATTTGCCAAAGGTTCTGCAGCTGGCCAGTAAAAAATAACTTAGCGAGCGAAGTCACAACAGACAATGTCATAGAAAATCAGCACCGAATGAAACTGCGCTTCTGCGCATCTATTTTTGCATAGATCTATTGTGTTGAATCATTTTGGTTGTTAGTAATTTTGGCATATTTGCATTGTAGGCCTATATTATAACGTAGGCCCCCTATGCACGGCATTATTTAACTCCAAGGATTAGTGCATTATCGGAAATGAAGAAAAAGAAAAGAAGAACGTATTGATTAGGGGTATGGTTACGAAATCGTTCGACCATTTACTTAGTTAATCCAATTCTTTGAACACTGTGCTAAGGAAAAATAAAAGATGCGTTATATGTCCGAGGGCGTCCACGTGCTAAATTTTCTGGATTGGTGGCGGGGTTAAGCGGCCGTCGATGACCGCCTCGTCTGTTGTGTTTGGTTAAATACAGTAACTTATTGCTGCCTACTAATGGTTAAATGATATAGCTGTTCATGGGAAACCCATCTCAGAGCTACATATATTATAATTGGTCATCTTTGCCTGCTTTGTCATCCGCATGGGGGCTCTGCCCTGCTAGAAAAATGAGTCTGTAGCCTCCACTTAGCATACGTCGCTGGACGCATGGATCAATGCATGGGGTTCCATGAGTGACCTTCACGCTTGTTTAGGGTTCCGCTGCAGCAAAAAGGTTGAAAAAACTGGTCTAGAGGTTTACTTTTTTACCGGACACAATGTAGTTTTCACTAGTTTAAATTTCGGTTTCTTGCATTCGAGGAATCCTCTATAGGGAGCATCAAACTTAGGTACCCTTTTCAAAATGCGACCACTCGAACAACACAAGCCACGCGAGACCAGTGATGCCATCTAGCGTATGTGAATAATTGAATAAAAATCACTGCGTCCAAATTGCTGGAATCTGTGAGCTTAGATTTTGTTTGCAGCGGGCCTTCAAACGTGCACCACTGTCACATGCTCCCCTTTGCATTAGACGGGCTTTCTTGTTTAATACAGACATAAGTATCCAGACATCAGACTGATGAAAATAGATAGATTTCTATAGTATTTTGTACATTAATATCCTGCTGCTGAAATCCAGCTAAATGAGGATACGTCTGAACTAAATTAGTCAGTCAGGAAGTGTTACATAAATATTTTATCTTATCTTATACTCAAGTTCATACATCAGCAGAATGAAGGTTCACATGATACACTGGTTCGATCACTATGAGTCAGGTCCTGCAGACAAAATTTAGCACAATGGTAATGGAAATCCAGCTTGTGAAGTGTGCAGACAGTAAAATGGGCTGGAATGAACGTGACTGACCAGGTCAGGCCAAATACTAGTCGATTTAAACATAAAAACAATAGTAACAATAGCAGTAAATAGTGAATAAAAAAAACCTTTAGTGCAGGTGTATCATCATCATCAACGCCATCAAGAACTTCTTCAGCTCCTGCCTCAATTGCCTTCTCCAGAGCTTCATCCTTCGACAGTGATGTCTCACCGTCATTGTTCACGTACACAACTCCCTTGTAGTTAAAACTTGGCTTTGCTGTCCCAGACTCACCAATAGCACCTCTGCAAGGCAACACAACCACATTTACAGAGTGGGCCAAAAAACGTGCCACTACTTTTGTCCATATCTTGCCAATTATTGACCGATTTTCAAAATTCTTTCACTGACACACTCTGCAGACAACCTGCGATAATGTGATTATTATAGATCCCACCACACCGTAAATGCGCCTCTACACTACCTTGTGAAATATCAATGAAATAAATGAATGAATAAATGAATATGTCAATTTGCATAGTGCCCAATAAGAGATCCAGCCACGGCAAAGTCCCTCCGACCGATCGTGGTCCTTGTGCGCGGCACGACGAGTGCCCTGCTGTTAGCCGACTGCAGCTGCCACCTGCTGATGACAGACGAGACCGGGGTGCATACATCTGCCAACGGCGCTAGACCATGGAGGCACTTGAAGGTGATCATCGCTAGCTTGAAGGTGATTCTCTGGTGAACTGAAGGATAGTTCCATGGGGCTCCACCTTCTTAATGATATAGACTTGTGTCGCAGCCCGAAATCGTCAAAAAATACATAAAACTACCCTATTTTGGCGTTCAAGGTCATCCAAGGTAATTGAATTTGGTAGCAATCGAGAGCCAGAGTACGATTTCCTATTAGTGATTGACAGTAACCTAGGCCTTATCTTGCACCGTTACTGAGATACAGCGGGTTATTGGCAAAAAGTCACAAATTTTGCCCACCCCCTCTCATTTAGGGCCCTCGTTTGGCGTGACCCCCTTCAAATTTATGGAAAAGCTTTACGGTTCCTGAAACTAGAGTCTTCCAGGCAGCCGATGGTAAAGATTTCGTGACTCTAGCTTGCACCGTTTTTGACTGATCCACCCGTGTGACAGACAGACGAATGGACAGACAGATGGACGGACAGAATTGCGATGGCTTAGACGCGCTGAAAGCAGTAGCTGCTTTCGTGCATAATAAAATAAAAACTGAAATGACATGTAAACAGCTGGTAGACATCAAAAATGCAGATTGCTACCCAAATCTTTTCAAGACACTCTGCACCATCTGACGTGTTCGCTTTGGCTTATCCGTGTACACCTCGACAATCACATAACAGTTTTGAAGCGCTCGACCTTCAATGTACATCTGTGAGCCCTTTATGTCCTTTGCTTTCTCCTGTTGCACATACATTGTCAAGTTCGGTATGCTGATCACTTCATCTTATTAAAAACTCTCTCAGCAAGTGATCTAATGTCACTAATTCAGATTTTCTTGCACAAATATAGAGAGATAATGGGCTCTATCTTAGGCTTATTCTGTAAGCCACTAGTGGCTATTTTTGATTGACTTTTGATTTTTGACTGAGTATGCTGGACAACCACAAATTACATGCTTGACATGCTACTAAAGGGTCTGGCATTCAACTCAACCTGATGTGATGCTAAAAAGGACAGTAATAGCAATAATAGTAATGATTAACAACAGCAGAACTTCAGACCTACCCTACTGCACAAATGCCACCCGGCTGCTGACTGCATGGACTAAATATACTATACCTAGTTCATATAATATTTCCTAATTTTTAACTCTCTCGGGATTCTATCTATGGATGACATAAAATAATGATAGCAATTATATAGTGTCAAGAGTGTTGCAGCTTCAGAAACAATGGTAGATGTAGGCTATAGCTGAAAGTGAACAGATTTCGGTAGAATATGCAGTCAGTGTTTAAAACAGATGTGGGCTGGGTGTTTCATGCTGACAGTGCAGCAACATGCAACAACCACGTAGATGATATCTAAAACATTATGTGGATCAGTTTCAGTGGAGTGTCCTTCCTTACAAGCAGACTGTAATCAGTGATAAGATCAAACTTTAACACTAAGAACAGTACACCTAATGACGACATTGGTGAAAGCATCAGCTGCCTAAAAATCGATGAGTTTGCTAGTCTAAGTACTCGTACCTTTACCGATATTTTTAGCAACATTTTAAGCACCACGACAAAGCTATAAAAGTGCAAAGCAAGCTGCTGCATAGTAATGTTTTGTTGTAGTGTCAATATCAATGGCATTAATTGTTTTAATCATGATTAATTCCCGTGTAGTGCATAGCCATGGTTTAATAATTACCAATTTGCGAAGCGCTTCAAACATAGTTGTATTCGGTACATCTTTCGCCTTGCCATCCTCAATTGCTCGAGCCAGGCGGCTATTAATGTTAGGATCAGTACTACCACCACCTTCTGTTGACAAATAATCACAGTGGTCTGAATCGTCACTAGCAGTAGCAGCACAAAGAGGCAATCGGCTTTACAGTTAAAATGAAGCACAGTATTTAGCTACACATACTTTCATTTAAATCCTTTAAATTCAGTACTAAATAAGACAGACAGTTTGTACCCTGTACCGGCAGGGATGTGGTCTCGGTCGAGGTCTCGAGACGTACTAACGTCTCATCTCGGAGCAATATGTCTCGGTCTCAGCCCACTAGGTCTCGTTTTGGGTCTCGGGCCATTGCATCTCATCAAGACGTTTTATGCAGGAGCGCGCCATGCATACTGTAGCTGCAGTTAGAGCGATACTAACCAGCATGACATTTGTGGTAGAGACATATTCGTTTACAGTGTTTTTACTTTTTCATTTACTTATTTATCATAAAGCAGAATTATGTCATGCCAGTCTGTTTTCGTCATAAAATGACCTAGTCGCAATGAAGATAAAGTGTATGATGTCAGAATGAATACTATCAGCCAAATGTAGATGACGTATAAGGCCATAATCAGCTGTAGCTTACTAATTTCAGTTGCTTGCAAATTGCGATACACATAATGGCTCATGTCTACACTCTACAGCACTGTAGTTGCAATTCTTTATGGTGCAAGCCGTTAATTATTTAGTGATAATTGTCAAAATAAAGTGCAAAAACCCACAATATCACAAATAGAAAGCGCTTACCATGGTGCTAGTTAATTAATTTGTATAATTTTTCCATTGTCAATGTATTTCACCACACGTCATAGAAAACGTCTCGGCAAAATGTTGAAGCTCCCTATACCCTCGAGAGTCTCAGGAGCTTCAAGGTCTTGGCCAGCATCTCGGAAACTGCAACGTCTCGTCTCGGTCTCGAACAAAATTTTGAATGTCTCGGTCTCGTCTCGGAGACATGGGTCTCGAGTCTGATCTCGATCTCGGCTCAGAAGGTCTCGTGCACATCCCTGTGTACCGGTACTCTAATAGTGCAGCATATCCTCTGCCAGTAGTTTTACTGAATATATAGTTCATTTGAACACTTATCTAAACCATAAATTTCTATAGATAGAAGCGCTTATTTAGCAACTGGTGCAACATGGCAATTGCATTAAGCCAGACACACAAACTGCCATGACGGTCTGTCATGGTGGCCCAGGCCCATCATTGTCCACTGTAAATGGCTTTAGCAGCTCAAGCTAAAAAAATCACTCAGTTCTGCTGGACAAATTCAGTTGATCACTGTAAATTATTTGAATGACAACATATCTGACAAGTAATTTCAGCAAAGCTCACGTGACGTGCAATAGCAGCAGTCCCGCCACATGGGCAATCGTGTACAGCATGCAATAAAGTAATGCGTTTTAAAAGAGTACCCAAATTTGAGGCCTCCGTACAGAAGATTCCTTGAATTTGAAAGGCCAAAAGTTAAATTGTTAAAAATGGACATTCTATGCTAAAAATTTCATAGACCTATGCAAGTTGTCCAAGTTTTATCTCTAGTTGGGCTGTACCGAATAGCAGATTTTATTATTCGGCCGAATATAAAATAATTTATTCCATTATTCGGCCAAATACAAATAGAATACGAATAGTTGATGCAAGTTCAAACACAGTGCACAGTGCTCTGGCTTCATTGCTTATGCATGCTGTGAAAAATTTTCAAACCATTTATCTTAATTGTATTTATGTTAAAGATCCATGGACACCAAAATTAACATATATATCTTTTCCATTTTCCTAAAAGAGCATACTTTTCTGATAATTATGATAGTAATCAACCGCCAGTGTTTTGTCAACATGAAGAAATAGAAAATGAGACAGCAGCACATTGACAGTTAGGCAATGTGACAGTGATTGATATCACCTTTATATGATTTTTTGCTGTTTTTGATGTGTCAGTCATTGCAGGTTGTTGTCAACAAGCGTATAAACTGCAGTGATGTTTTGTACATTTATTAATAGTAATGTTGGCCACATCTTTCACCGGTTCCGAGATATGGCCAGTTTTCCATTAAATTTCCTACCCCTTCCATTCAACCCTCAATTTGAAAATGTTCTCCTTGCATTAAATGGCTGAAATTTTGCATGCCCCAGTTTAAGACATATAGCTAATTATTCGTGTAAAAAGTTTTCCCCTATGACCAAAAGCTTAGCCACAATACATCTGTGACAGGTGACTGACGGATGACAACCATGCCAATAGCTCGATTGTTACTTATGTACGGTCGGCTAAAAACGATAGTTTAATGTCTATACTAAAACCTTTCAGCTTAAACAAAAGTCAAAAAAATGTTTTAACTAAATATATTAAATGTCACAACAGACTGCCAGACGTAGCACCAACCACGAACAGCAGTGCGAATACGGTGCAAAACCACATTTATCATCCTTTGCTTCTCATCATCTTTTGTTGATTTTATTTTTTTAACATTCTGCCAGTGACTGTGTCCTGCAGATCTCACTGGCATATTCAGCAGCCAGGAATGCAGCTCAAGATTTGCCTGTGACGGCCTTTGAACGACGGCACGAGGACACCGTAATGACAAGTTGACGAGTTGTGGACGACATTGTCTACACAGCTGGATGGCTGCACTGGACAGCATATCTAAAACACAGAAAAAAGACAAAATGTTACTACTACAATAACAACTATTACTTGTTAAAAATGTGAGCTTTTTATTTCACTGACGACGAAAAGACAAAAAGTCAAGTGATGTGCAAAATGCTGAAACTCCAAAGGACAGCCAAATTAAATGGGCACATTTTTGTGCATTTTACCAGTTAAAATGGTCTCATCTGCAGTGTGAGCAAAGCACGACTATGCAGTGCCTCAAGGCTCCGTGCTCGGCCCCATTCCGTTCTTGATTTTTATCAATGACCTTGAAGATGGCACATCGAGTTGTGTGTTTAAATTTGCAGATAATACCAAGATGTCCCGCGAGATTACCTGTGAGATTGATTGGAATGAATTGCAGAGTGACTTGGACATAGTTTGCAAGTGGGCTATTCGTTGGCAAATGGAATTCAATGTGATAAAATGCAAGTCTATGCGCTATGGTAGATCTGTTACTGATGCAGATTCATCATATTCCATGTATGGGAAGCCAACTGAGGAAGTGTCATAAAAAAACTTGGGTGTTGTTTTCTCCAGGGAATTGAAAGTAGCTCTTCACTGCAAAGAATGTTATAGTAAGGCAAATAAAATGCTTGGACTCATCAGCAGAACCATTAAGTACAGACATAGATCAATTTTACTAAATCTGTACAAATCTCTTGTCAGGCCACACTTGGATTATTGTTCATCTGTCTGGAACCCGTACTACAGCAAGGATAAAGAGCTACTTGAGAGGGTTCAGCATCGTTTCACTAGATTGTTTCAGGAATTGCAAGGATTGCCATATGATGAAAGGCTTCAGCAGCTGGGTCTGTGGTCTCTAGAGGAACGACGCAACAGAGCGGATCTTATTGAAATGTTCAAAATGTTCAAGGTTTTCACACTTGTTCCATGGACGAATTTTTTTTCGTAAAAGTGAAGACAGCAGGATTAGAGGTCACAGTTTGAAACTTGTCAAGAACCACTACCATTTGGTGAGTGCTGATTTTCCGGTTGCAAGATGGCGGTTATTTGTTTGTAAACGGGTTTTATTTTAGAGAAAACAGTAAATAGCAGTAAACTTAATCAAATTTTTCCGTTTGGTTTTGATTATT